>Ga0315904_10000037_pt1 | contig 200674 bp, 169 predicted proteins | sample LakEriMetagenome_6_FD_203529 | JGI IMG/M metagenome (GOLD analysis project Ga0315904, IMG submission 203529) | Freshwater fungal communities from buoy surface, Lake Erie, Ohio, United States - Buoy 12 MA120 | ecosystem: Environmental > Aquatic > Freshwater > Lake | place: USA: Lake Erie, Ohio...
GGTGTACTTCTTGGCGACGCTGACCACCAGCCGCAGGTTGGCCGCCACCATCCGCTCCTTGGCCCGACGGCCGGCCTGCAGGCGGCGGCGCAGCAGGGCCGGCGTCAGGCCCGCCTCGGCGGCCAGCTGCTCATGGCTGGGGGTCGCGCCGTAGCGCTCCTTCAGGCCCGACTCCAGCTCCTCGAGGGCCATCAGCTCCTGCACCTGGCGGCCGAGGGTGATCTCCTGCTCGTGGCTGAGCAGGGGGACCCGGCCGATATCGCGCAGGTAGGAGCGCACCAGATCGGCATCCGCCGCGGGCATGGTCCTGGGGGAGGGGGAGGTGGAGACCGGATCGAGGGGGATGGCGGCGACCACGGGACTGAAGCTCAAGATTGGTTAAGCCTAACCTGAAGAAGTGTGAATGCCTCTCATCCGGGCCGGATCCGTGCCGGTGCGTCGGTGCCCGGGGCGCTCCGGATCCGCCGGGGCCGTCCGCAGGCGCTTCCTCTGAGGGCGGCGGATTGGGCTGCCGCACACCCGCCTGCCCCCCCCCCGGTCGCTCAGCCTCCCCCCAGGCGCTGCAGCAACCAGGAGGCCGTCTGGAGGTAGATGAACACGCCCGCCACATCCGTGGCGGTGGCGATGAAGGGCGCGGACATCAGGGCCGGATCCAGGCCCAGGCGTTCGAACAGCAGCGGCAGGGCCGCCCCGGCGGTGGCCGCCAGGGTGGTGATCGCCACCAGGCTCACCCCCGCGGCTCCGGCCACCACCCAGTTATGGGAGACATAGCCCGCCCAGGGGACCACCACCAGCATCATCAGCACGCCCAGCAGAGCTCCCGCCAGGCTCTCCCGGCCGATGGCACGCATCGGTCCGAGGGCCTGCAACCGCTGGGTGCTCAGGCCGCGGATCACCACCGTGGAGCTCTGGGCGCCGACGTTGCCGCCCGTGCCGATCAGCAGTGGGATGAAGGCCGCCAGCACCACCACCCGGTTCAGGACCGCCTGCTGGGAGGCGATCACGGCGGCGGTGCCGCTGTTGGCCAGCAGCAGCACCAGCAGCCAAACCACGCGCCGGCGGGCGACGGTGAACAACCCGCTGCGGAAATAGTCGTCTTCGTCTCCGGCCTGAAGGGCGCCGGCCGCGTAGAGATCGCGGGTGGCCTCCTGCTGGATCACGTCGATCACGTCATCGACGGTGACGATGCCCACCAGCCGTTCCTCCCGGTCCACCACCGGCACGGCCAGAAAGTCGTAGCGCTGGATCACCCGGGCCACCTCCTCCTGGTCGGTGTCGGTGGTCACGTTCACCACTTCCCGGGTCATCACGTCGCCCAGGCGGGTGTCCGGTTCGGCGGTCACCAGGTCGCGCAGCGAGAGCATGCCGGTCAGATGCCGGGAGGCGTCCGTGACATAGAGGCTGTAGATGGTCTCGGTGTCCCGGGCGCGTCGGCGCACGATCTCCAGGGCCTGGGCGGCGCTGTGGAATTCCTTGAGGTCGATGAACTCGGTCGTCATCAGGCGACCGGCGGTCTCGGCTTCGTAGCCCAGCATCTGGGCGGTCACGCGGCGTTCCGCCGGACTCAGTTCCGACAGCAGGCCCCGCACCACCTTGGCCGGCAGTTCATCGAACAGCCGCACCCGGTCATCGGGGGACATCTCCTCGACCAGCTCCAGCACCTCGCCGGAGCGCAGCCGCTCCAGCAGGCTCTGCTGCACGTCCGGGTCCAGATATTCGTAGACCTCAATGGCCTGGTCCTTGGGCAGCAGCCGGAAGGCCAGGGCCTGCAGGGTGCGCGGCAGGGTGCCGATCGCCTCGGCCACATCCACCGGCTGGACCGGTTGCAGCAGCAGCTTGGCTCCGTCGTAGTTGGCCGCCTGCAGCAGGTTCTGCAGCTGTTGGGCGACCATGTCGGCAATGGCGGATGCCTCGCTCATCGCTCCCTGCCCCTGACAGCGTCGAGTGTATGGGCTGGCGGTTAAGGTCCTGCCAAACGTTCTGCCCGACTCTGCGATGTCCGTGAATGTGACCGATGTGGTGATCCGCGATGCCGATGGCGGCGAGCGCCGCCTGGGTGAGTGGAACGGGCAGGTGCTGCTGATCGTCAATGTGGCCAGCCGCTGTGGCTTCACCCGCCAGTACGCCGGTCTGCAGCAGCTCCAGGACACCTACGGCCCTGGCGGCCTGGCCGTTCTCGGCTTCCCCTGCAACGACTTCGGCGCTCAGGAGCCCGGCAGCCTGCCGGAGATCCGGTCGTTCTGCTCCACCACCTACGGCGCCAGTTTCCCGCTGTTCGACAAGGTTCACGCCAGCGGCGCCACCACGGAGCCCTACACCACCCTCAACCGCAGCGAACCCGCCGGCGATGTGGCCTGGAACTTCGAGAAGTTTCTGGTCGGCCGCGACGGCACCGTATTGGCTCGCTTCAAGAGCGGCACCGAGCCGGATTCGGCGGAGCTGAAGGCGGCGATCGAAGCAGCGCTGGCGGCCTGAACCGCCGCTCGCCGACGGCGGCTCTGCCATGAAGGTCGGCCATTCAGGCCGGCCGCGGCCCCTGCCGGGCAGCGGTGTTGCAGCGGGCTTGTCGGCTCAGTCCGGCAGCCATCCCCGTGCGGCGCGCCCGGAAGCCAGCTGAAGTTCCACCTGCAGCCAGCGGCCACCGCTGCCCGCTGACCACGAGCGCAGCACCCGCAGGGGCATGCCGCGTTCCAGCTCGAGCAGGGCTGGAGCTTCGCGTCGGGGGGCGCAGCGGAGGGCCTCATCACCCAGGCTCAGCAGCGGTTCTGCCTGGCTTTCGCGCCGACGGACTGGGGGTAGCCGCCGTTCACCACCCCCCGCCGGCAGGGTGGTGGGAGCGAGGAGGGCGAACCCCAGCAGGCCGGCCCAGTGCCAGCCGCCGAAGCCGCCGGGCCTAGGACGGCGGGTCATCAGATGTCCAGCTGGGTGAGATCGAGCTCGGCGCTGTGGGTTTCGATGAACTCGCGCCGGGGAGCCACCTTGTCGCCCATCAGGATCGTGAAGATGCGATCGGCCTCGGCGGCATCCTCGATTTCCACGCGCTTCATCATGCGGGTGGTCGGATCCATGGTGGTTTCCCACAGCTGCTTCGGCATCATCTCGCCGAGACCCTTGAAGCGCTGAATCGTGTAGTTGGCTTTCTCGCCATAGCCATCCAGGGTTTTCTTCAGCTCCTGTTCGTTGTAGCAGTAGGCATGGTTCTTGCCGCGCTCCACTTTGTAGAGAGGAGGGCAGGCAATGTAGATGTAGCCGCCTTCGACGAGCGCTTTCTGGTAACGGTAGAAGAAGGTGAGTAGCAGGGTGCGGATGTGGGCGCCATCCACATCGGCATCGGTCATGATCACGATGCGGTGGTAGCGCAGATTCTTCTCGTCAAATTCCTCTCCCTTGATGCCGAGGCCCAGGGCGGTGATCAGGGCCTGAATTTCGGTGTTTTTGTAGATCTTGGCGTCATCGGTTTTCTCGATGTTCAAAATCTTGCCCCGCAGGGGAAGAATCGCCTGGAAGCGGCGGTCGCGTCCCTGCTTGGCGGAGCCACCGGCGGAGTCGCCCTCCACGATATAGATCTCGGATTCGCCGGGATCGCGTGAGCTGCAGTCGGCGAGTTTGCCAGGCAGGGTGGAGCTTTCAAGCACGCTCTTGCGGCGTACCAGCTCACGGGCGCGCCGGGCGGCCTCGGCGGCATTGAAGGCCTGGATCGCCTTCTCCAGAATCAGATCAATCACCGAAGGATTGAACTCCAGGTATTCACTGAGGGCTTCGCCCACCAGGCTGTCGACAATGCCCCGCACTTCGGTGTTGCCGAGCTTGGTCTTGGTCTGCCCTTCAAATTCGGGGTCCGGAACCTTCACCGACAACACCGCCGTGAGGCCTTCGCGGATGTTCTCCCCGGCCAGATTCGCGTCGTTGTCCTTGCGTTTGCCGCGCTTGCGGGCGAAGGTGTTGAGGGTGCGTGTCAACACCGTCTTCAGGCCTTCGATATGGGTGCCGCCATCAACGGTGCGGATGTTGTTGGCGAAGCCCAGGATGCTGTCTGAGTAGGCGTCGACGCACCACTGCAGGGCTGCCTCGACCTGCACGCCATCCTTCTCGGAATTGACGTAGATGATCTCGGGGTGAAGCGCGTCTTTTTCCGCGTTCATGTAGGCGACGTATTCCTTGATGCCGCCTGCGTAGTGATACACCTCCTCGTGGGCAGTTCCGTCGCTACTGATGGCGCTGGCGCGTTCATCCCGGAACACAATCCTGACACCACCATTGAGGTAGGCGAGCTCCCGCAGCCTCGCCGAGAGGGTGTGGTAGTCGAAGCTGATGCCGCCGCTGAAGATCTCGATGTCCGGCAGGAAGCGCACCGACGTGCCCGTTCGGCTGGTGTCGGCCGCCGGCGTCGAGGCGAGGCTGCCGATCGGTGCGCCCCGTTCAAAGCGCTGCTGGTGTTCCTGCCCCTGGCGGTGAACGGTGACCTCCACCCATTCGCTCAGGGCGTTGACCACCGAGACCCCCACGCCGTGGAGGCCACCGGACACCTTGTAGCCACCGGCCCCGAACTTGCCGCCCGCGTGCAGCACGGTGAGCACCGTTTCCAGGGCGCTCTTGCCGGTGCGTGGGTGAATGTCGGTGGGGATGCCCCGGCCGTTGTCGGTGACGCTGGCGGAGCCATCGGCGTGCAGCACCACCACGATGCTGTCGCAATGGCCGGCCAGGGCTTCGTCAACCGAATTGTCGACGACTTCGTAGACGAGATGATGAAGACCGCGCGGCCCGGTCGTGCCGATGTACATGCCCGGGCGCTTGCGCACCGGCTCCAGGCCTTCCAGCACCTGGATCTGCTCGGCGCCGTAGGCAGACTGGACCTTGGTGGCTTCGCTCATTCGATCGGGGTTCCCCGGGAGGCACGCAACAACGGGAACCCCCGGGAGGAGAAGGGCTGGCTTGCAGGAACCCGCTGGCTTGCCGGTGCCTGAACCGCCAGCCAATCTATCACCGGAGAACGGGCTGCGCCTGCCCCGGCAGAGTGGAGCCACAGCCCCGACATCCCCCTGACGTTCTCCGAAACCTGGCGATCCAGCGACAGCCGGCCCCTGGTGATCGCCCTGATGGGTCCCACCGCCAGCGGCAAGACGGCCCTGGCCATCGAGCTGGCGGAGGCCCTGGATCTGGCAGTGCTTTCGATCGACTCGCGCCAGCTCTATCGCGGCATGGATGTGGGCACGGCCAAGCCCACCCCGGCGCAGCGGGCCCGGGTGCGCCACGAGCTGCTCGATCTGCGAGATCCCGACGATCCGATCAATCTGCAGGAGTTCTGCGCCCTCGCGGCCGACCGGATCGCCGCCGAGCATCACCGCCGCGGCATCGCCCTGCTGGTGGGCGGCACCGGCCTTTACCTCAAGGCCCTGCTCGCGGGGATGCGGCCACCGGCGGTCCCCCCCCAGCCGCAGCTACGCGGTCAGTTCGACCGCCTGGGGCAGCCGTTGTGTCACCGCCTGCTGCAGCTGGCCGACCCCGAGGCCGCCGCGCGCATCGGCCCTGCCGATGCCGTCCGCACCCAGCGGGCCCTGGAGGTGCTGTACGCCACCGCCACCCCCCTGGCCGGTCAGCAGCGCCGTGACCCTCCCCCCTGGCGGGTGCTTGAGCTGGGTCTCGACCCGCCCGATCTGGCCCAGCGGATCCGGCTCCGGACCGCGGCCCTCTACGACGGCGGGCTTCTGGAGGAGACCGCCGCCCTGATCGGACGTTATGGCCCCGACTGCCCGCTGCTCGACACCATCGGCTATGGCGAGGCCCGCGACCTGCTGGCCGGCCGGCTGGATCCGGCCCAGGCCCGTCACCTGACCGAGACCCGGACCCGTCAGTACGCCAAGCGTCAGCGCACTTGGTTCCGCCGGCAGCACCGGCCCCAGTGGCTACCGGCGGCCGATCCGCTGCAGGAAGCTGTCCGGGCGACCCAGGCAGGTCTAAGGTGAGAAGCAATCTGCCGCTTTGAATGCCTCCCCGTCCCCGTTTTGACCGCCGGGCTCCCGTGCGGGAGCTGCCGAACATCAACGATCGCATTGCCTACCCCAACCTGCGGGTGGTTGATGCCGACGGCAGTCAACTGGGTGTGATCAGCCGCGAAGCAGCCCTGGAAGTGGCCCGTGAGCGGGAGCTCGACCTGGTGCTGGTCAGCGAGAAGGCCGATCCGCCGGTCTGCCGGATCATGGATTACGGCAAGTATAAGTTCGAGCAGGAAAAGAAAGCCAAGGAAGCGAAGAAGAAATCGCACCAAACTGAGGTGAAGGAGGTGAAGATGCGCTACAAGATCGATTCGCACGACTATCAGGTGCGGATCGGTCAGGCCGTGCGCTTCCTCAAGGCCGGCGACAAGGTCAAGTGCACGGTCATTTTCCGCGGCCGCGAGATCCAGCACACCGCCCTGGCTGAAGTGCTGCTGATGCGAATGGCCAAGGACCTCGAGGAGAACGCGGAGATCCAGCAGCTGCCCAAGCGGGAGGGTCGCAACATGATCATGTTCCTGAGTCCGCGCAAGCAGGCCGCCGGCAAGGCTCCTGCCACCAAGTCCGCCGAGGCCTGATCGCCCGGTTCCCCGAACGGGCAGCCCGGATCAGACCCCGCTGGCGGCGAACCAGCCCAGGATCTCCCGCCAGCCTTCGGCTGCCGATTGTGGGACGAAGTCGGTGCGCGCCTCGCAGAGGAAGCCGTGGCCACCCTCCAGCACTCGCACGTGGTGCCGTTGCGCCGGGGCGCGGCCGCGGCTGGCTGCCGCCAAGGCCGCTGCCACCGCCTGCCGGTCCGCCGCCGGGATCAGCGGGTCGTCGGCTCCGAACAGGCAGAGCAGGCGTCCGGGAATCGTGGGCACCAGCTCCAGGGTCGGCCCTCCGCCACCGGGGCGGCCGCTGACCACTCCGGCTCCATAGCAGTCCACACTCGCGGCGATGGCGGGCAGTGTGGCCGCCAGCATCGCCACGTGGCCGCCGAAGCAGAAGCCCACGCAGCCCAGGCCGGCTCCCCGGCGCCCCACGGCCTCCTGCAGCCAGTCGGCCGCCAGGGCCAGATCATCGAGGAGCTGGGGCGTGGTGGTGCGCTCCTTGTGGGACCGACCCTCCTTCAGCCCGGCCTCGTCGTAGCCCAGCTCCAGCTCCGGCGCGGTGCGACTGAACAGGGGCATGGCGAGGGCGCCGTAGCCCTCGGCGGCCAGCCTGTCCGCCACGCCGCGCACCCAGGGGTTCACCCCGAACACCTCCGGGAGCACCAGCACGCCGGCGCGCGGGGCGGCGTCGGCCGGTCGGGCCCACCAGCAGCGCAGCGGAGTCTGCTCCGCCTGCCGCGGTGGGATGGTGTGCCAGTTGGCGCACACCGCCCCGGAGGGGCTGGGGCGGTCGCTGGCGGGAGTGGTCACGGGCCTGGTGTCACAGGGTGGGGCCATTGTCCGGGGTCAACCGGCACACGCTCCTATGACAGGGGGGGAATTGTCACCGCGCCCAAAGCTCCTTAGGGTGGCCGGGCGTCCATCTGGCCCATCCGGCGTGCGATTCCACATCCAGCAGGAAAGCGACATTCCGGCCTCCACCCAGCTGTACAACCAGATCTGCTTCGCCATCGCGGCCCGCCACTACCCCCCGGGCCATCGTCTCCCCAGTACCCGACAGCTGGCGATGCAGACGGGTCTGCACCGCAACACGATCAGCAAGGTCTATCGCCAGCTCGAAACCGACGGCGTCGTTGAGGCCATGGCCGGTTCGGGTATCTATGTCCGCGATCAGCAGCGCCCTCGCGAGATCAAGCCACCGCCGGGCCTGCGCAGCAAAGCCCTGCCCGACATCGATCGGGAGGTGCGGCAGAGCATCGATGGCCTGCTGAATGCCGGTTGCACCCTGCAGCAGGCTCGCGAACTGCTCACCCGCGAGATCGACTGGCGTCTGCGTTGCGGGGCCCGGGTGTTGGTGAGCACCCCCCGCGAGGACATCGGCGCTTCGATGCTGATTGCCGAGGAGCTCACCCCCAACCTGGAGGTGCCGGTGGAGGTGGTGCCGATGGAGGAGCTCGAGGCGGTGCTGGAGAGCTCCAGCAAGGGCACGGTGGTGACCAGTCGCTACTTCCTGCAGCCGGTCGAGGAGATCGCCAAGCAGCACGGTGTGCGGGCGGTGGCGGTCGATCTCAACGACTTCCGCCACGAGCTGGATCTGCTCAAGGAGCTGCGTCCCGGCAGCTGCGTCGGGCTGGTGAGCATCAGCCCTGGCATTCTCAGAGCTGCTGAGGTGATCCTGCACAGCATGCGCGGCAATGAACTGCTGGTGATGACAGCCCATCCCGACACCGGCAGCCGCCTGCTCGCCCTGCTCCGGGCCGCCAGCCACGTGCTCTGCGATCGCCCGAGCCTGCCCCTGGTGGAGCAGACCCTGCGCCAGAACCGGGCCCAGCTGATGCGCCTGCCCGTGGTGCACTGTGCCCAGAGCTATCTGGGTGGCGCCACGATCGATCAGCTCCGCAAGGAGATCGGGCTGCTGGGTGACTGATGCCCGCGATGTTCGCTGCTGTCCGCGCCGATCTGGCGATCATCAAGGAACGGGACCCCGCCTGCCGCGGCACCCTGGAGATCCTGCTCTGCTACCCGGGTTTTCACGCCCTGGTGCTCCATCGCCTCAGCCACCGGCTCTGGCGCTGGCGCCTGCCGCTGGCGGCCCGGCTGCTGAGCCAGCTCGGGCGCCTGGCCACCGGGGTCGAGATCCATCCCGGAGCGCGCATCGGCAGCGGCGTGTTCATCGACCACGGCATGGGGGTGGTGATCGGTGAGACCAGCGTGGTGGGCGATCGCTGCCTGCTGTATCAGGGCGTGACCCTGGGCGGTACGGGCAAGCAGCACGGCAAGCGCCATCCCACCCTGGCGGAGAACGTGGTGGTGGGCGCCGGCGCCAAGGTGCTGGGCGCGATCCACGTGGGTGCCAACACCCGCATCGGTGCGGGCTCAGTGCTGCTGCGCGACGTGGAGGCGGACAGCACGGTGGTGGGGATTCCCGGTCGTGTCATCCACCAGAGCGGGGTGCGCATCGACCCCCTGGCCCACTCGGCACTGCCGGATGCCGAGGCCCGGGTGATCCGCAATCTGATGGAGCGCATCGATGCGCTCGAGAATGAACTGGCCCGGACCCAGGCCTGCCTGCGGGAGGTGGCGGCTGGCCGGCCCCTGGCCGAGCCCTGCGCCGGCGTCGCCCAGAACCTGCGGGATCGGGAGATCCTGGAGTTTCTGGGGGAGTCGACCACCGCCGCTGATCGGGCCGGCGGATCACCCACCGACCGCCGCGGCACCTGACACCGGCAGAATCCTGCCGGAGCGCTGCTGCCGCAGACGCTGCCGCTGCCGTGGCCGCTGCCGTGGCCGCTGCGGTGCCGCCCGTGGGGCCGCCAGGGGGCCTGATGGCCGGTTGCGCAGGCAGAGATGGGGCGAACATCGCTTCATGGCGACCCTGCAATTCGCCGTGATTTGTTGTTCGGCTGCGATGTTTCTGGGCGCTTCTCGGTTGACAGATGCTTGCGGGGCTGTGGTGGTAAGCTGCCAATGGAGCGTCCAGAGGGTCATGATCAGAGGATGACGCCAGACCAACACTCGAGCGATCACTCTCCTCACTCTGGCCTCGATCATCGGAACGACGATGACGCACTGGCCGATCAGTGTCTGACCGTCATCCTGCCGGTTTACAACGCTGCTGAGCTGGTGCGCTCCTGCCTCGAATCGCTGTTCGAGCCGGAGCTCGATCCGGCCATCACCGAACTGCTGATTGTCGATGATGCCAGCACCGATCCTGAAATTCCATCGCTTCTGCACGCAGTTGCCCAGCGCGATGGGCGCGTCGCGCTGATTCGCAACCCCGCGAATCTCGGTTATCTGAGCAGCGTCAACCAGGCGCTGGCCAGGGTGCGGGGTGCTGTGATCCTGCTCAATTCCGATACGCGGGTCGGCCCCGGCTGGGCCAGCCGTCTGCGGGCGGGGGCAGCCCGCTATCCGCGGCTGGGGGCGTTGACGCCCCTCAGCAACAATGCCACCTTCTCCAGCATCAGCGGCAGCCAGGGGGAGGCGATCAGTGCCGAAGGGTTCGCCGCTGCCGAACGCCGCATCGCCGCCCGCCGCGGCTCCGACTATCCCCTGGCCCCTACGGGCATGGGCTTCTGTCTGTATCTCACGCCGCTGGCCCGCAGTGTGGCCGCTGGCTTCGATAGCCGCTTCGCCCCCGGCTATGAAGAGGAGAACGATCTCTGCATGCGTCTGCGGGGCTTCGGCCTCCAATGCAGGATCGCCACTGATGTGCTGGTCTTTCATGCCGGCAGTGGCAGCTTCGGTGATCGGCAGAGGCAGCTCAAGCAGGATCACTACCGGCTGATTCAGAAGATCCATCCCTGCTATCACGCCACGGTTCTTGAATGGTTCCGGTTGGTTGACGGCCCGACGCTGTTGACTGGGCCGCAGTCGTCGGGGCCGTGCTCGGTGTTGCTGGATGGAGAGATTCTTGGCCAGGCGATGACCGGCGTCGTGCGCTATGCCAGGACAATGATTGATCTCCTGCGGCAGGGTGCCGGCAAGGAGGGGCTGCGCCTGAGCGTGCTGGTGAACACGGAGACGATCGCCGATCACTGGCGCCAGCAGCTCCCGGATGTGAGCTGGATCAGTTATGACGATCTGCGCCGTAGCGAAGTCACCCTTACCCCTGCTTTTGATGTCTATCACGTCTTCAATGCCAATATCTCGTTGGAGCGTGTGCTTGTTGCCAGGCGGCACTGCCAGCGTTTCGTCTATACACTCCACGATCTGATCGCCTACGAGAATCCTGCCTACTGGGACAACGGCGATCACTTCATCGCCTACAGGCAGCGCCTGCGGTTGTTTGCTGGACTCGCCGATCGGGTGCTCTGTGTGTCAACCATCACCGCCAGTGACGCGGCTGAGCAACTGGGAATCCCCGATGAGCGGCTGGCGGTGTTCACCAATTCTCTCCAGCACCTGCGCGGCGAGGCTCCAGCCGGGGCCCTGCCCCCGGCTCTGGGGGCTGAGCCCTTTCTGCTGGTGGTCGGCACCGATTATCAGCACAAGAACCTGCCTGGCACCGTGGCCCTGTTCCGGGCCGCCACCGCCACCCACCACCCCCGGCTGCGGCTGCTGCTCGCTGGTCCCGCCGTCGACCAGGGCGGCACGCTGGATGCGGTGCGCCGCCTCTGTGTCGAGGACCCTGATCTGGGCCGGCGGGTCGAGATCCTGGGAGCGGTGGATGAGTCGACCCTCGCTGCTCTGTACCGCGGTGCCATTGCCTGCCTGTATCTCAGCCTGCAGGAGGGCTTCGGCTACATCCCCTATGAGGCGGCTCGCCATGGCTGCCCCACCCTGGTGGCCAACACGTCGGTCTATGGGCCCGCGCCCGCGCCGGTTGCGGTTCCCCCCTACATCTGTGCAGCCAGCCTGGCGGCGCTCACCGCCCTGATCGAACAGCCGCAGGCCAGGCAGCAGAACCTCGCCTACTGGCAGGCCTGCCTGGCCAATGATCACCGACGCGATCCCCGGGCGGAGCTGCGTCACCATTACGCCCAGGCCCTCGTCGAGCCCAGGGCCGCCGTGCAGAGTGATCTGGCCGATCTGCTGCACGGGCTGCTGCTCAGCTCCGGCGGCAGCGCCGTGTATCAGACCAGCTTCCGCGAAGCCTCACGCCAGCTGATGCGTCGTGGCCTGGTGGCTCTCTGGCGCAAGCGCCGGCGTCTGACGGTTGGATTGGTGGGGCGCTGAGGAGCTGGTCGCACCAGGGCGCTTCAGTTGGCTGTGAGCTGCCCCCCGATCCTGTTCAAGGCTTCCCCGTACAGGGGGTGGGTCTTGAGTACGGCATCGTCGTGATGGGAAGTGCAGGACGGGGTCGGCGATGGAGACGCCGACGGCCGCGACGCCGCCGACGATCGGGATCAGGGCGTCGCGGGGCGAGCCCAGGCGCCGAAACGGCTGCTCCACCCAGCGATAGCTGGCGATGGCCAGCAGCACCATCAGCAGCAGCAGCGGCAGTGCACTCCACCAGGACATGCCGATCGTCCAGCGGCTGATCGACAGAACTCCCCAGTGCCAGAGATTCAGTGACTCGGAGATCAAGCCGATCGCCACCACAACCGGTTGCGTGAACAATCGGAAGGCGGCGGTCCCCTGTTTCAGGCAGGCCAGCAGGATCGTGGACAGCAGCACGATCGCCACCGTGGCCGGCACCGCCGCTGCCAGGGGTGCAAAGAGCACGGCTAGCATCGCGGTCACCACCAGCCGTGGTGGGATCCGCTCCAGGCGCCGCTCGAGAGCGGGGCGTTTCCGATAGACCAGGAACACCAGGCAGCCCGCCGCCATCTGCCAGAAGCGCGTCGGCATCAGGAAGCAGGCGACGGCCAGCACCCCCACCGTGATCAACAGATTGCGCTCGCCGCTGGGACTGCGCCGACCGAATCCCGTGAACCAGAACAGGAAGGGGAACAGCAGATAGAACTGCTCCTCCACTCCCAGCGATCAGATGTGGGTGAAGGGATTGAGTTCCGTCGCCTGGGCGAAGTAGTCGGTGGATTGCCAGAGCAGATCGAGATTCGACAGGCCAAACACCGAGTGATGGCCTGTCTCGAGAGCCAGCTTTGGATCCGGGTTGAACAGGCAGATGGCCATGCCGATCACCAGCACAAACACAACCACCAGTGCCGCCAGCAGCCTCTTGAGTCGTCTCTCGTCAAAACCAGCCAGTAGGCCGGTTGGGCCGGTCATTGCTCTGTCTGTCAGTGAGGCGGTGATCACATAGCCGGAAATCACGAAGAAGATATCGACGCCCAGATAACCGCTGGTCAGGTGATCCTTTCGAAAGGGGTTGATGACGATGGCGCAGACCGCGAAGGCTCTGAGGCCATCGATCTCCGGTCGGTATCGCTGTCTCGGCTCAGTGGAGTCTGCGCTCGATTCTGTCTGGGCCTGGTCTTCGCGCGTGCCCCACAGTGAAGGTGCGCCACCCTCTCAGGCATGCCTGGACCCCTGGCGGCGAGGTGATTCCTGCCCTGCTCGCCGCAGCCAGTGGCGCATCAGCCAGGCCAGCCCGCCGGCGGGAAGCAACCGCAGCGGGGGGCGCAGGATCATCAGCAGGGCCACCTGCGGCCAGGGCAGCAGCCCCCGGCGGCCACAGCTCCACAGAAAAGCCAGCTCCCGCCGGGCATAGCCCCATCCCCGGCGCCGCTGCAGGTGGGCGGCCCCCACCCGTGCCAGCACCACCGCTTCGGCAAGGTTGTCGAGGCTGTGGCCAGCGTTCAGCAGCCGCAGCCAGAGGTCGTAATCCTCAAAGCCGGGGGCCGGTTGATAGTTGCCGGCGGCGAGCACCGGAGTCCGCCGCAGGATCACTGCGGGATGGTTGAGCGGGTTGCGCCAACGGCTGAACCGCTGCAGCCGTTCGCTGCCGCTGGGCACCATGCGGGTGCCACAGGGCTGGCTCGGATCCTGCTGAAATTCCAGCAGAGGGGCACTGAGGGCCGCGAGCTGTGGCCGCTGCAGCATTGCCGCCACCTGGCGGGCCGCACGCTCGCTGCGGCAGATGTCGTCAGCGTCGGCCCGCAGCACCAGTTCGTGTCGGCAGGCCAGCAGCCCCCGGGCCAGGACCGCCCCCAGCCCCTCGCCGCCCGGACCCGGCACCAGCTCCAGCCTCAGGCCGCACTCCCTCAGCACGGCCGCGAGCGCGGCAGGGGGCGGGCCGTCGCAGCTCACGACCACCTGGGCGGGCGGCAGGCTCTGGCCGGCCAGGCTGGCCAGGGCCTGGGCCACGATTGCCGGCTGCTCCCATGGGGCGAGGGGCAGCAGCACGCTGTAGAGCGCGTCCGGGGTCGTCCCCGTCGGTCGCTTGTCGCTCGCTTCGGGCTGTTCCACCGGGTGTCCTCAGATCTGATCGGCCGGCAGCGGATCACGCAGCGCGGCCAGGATCGCGGCCGCATTGGCGCGGCGCTGGGGTTCGAACAGCAGCCAGAGCCAGGGCTTGAACACCATCTTGGCGATTTCCTTCACCTTCAGATCGAGGGGCACCTGGCGCTGCCGGCACAGCCAGCGCAGATTGCGCAGTCCGAAATAGTGGCGGCGGGGGCTATAGAGCTGCAGGCCGAGGCGACGGCACAACCTGCTCGGGTGCGGCGTCCCGAAGCACTGCCAGAGCACGGCGCGGTCGTCCTGCAGCAGCAGAAAGCCCCGGCTCCTGGCCCGGAAGCTCCAGGCGTGGTCCAGAAAGTCGACGAACAGCTCCTCGTTGAACCAGCCCAGGCTGGGGACATCGCTGGTCTGAAAGGTGGTTCCTGAACTGATCAGCAGCCGGGTGGCCTGCCAGGGCCCGCCGGCCACCGGCCCCGGCCGTAGCGATCCCGTGCCGTGGCGCCGGCCGCTGGCACGGTCCCAGATCGCCGGCCCTACCACCAACCGGCGCCCCGGCAGCTGCGCCCAGGCCTCCCGCAGGCGGAGCAGGTCGGCAGGTTCGATCCAGCTGTCCTGATCGAGCAGGCTGATCCAGCAGGCTCCGGCGGTGATCGCCAAACGGATCCCGGCGTTGAAGCCACCGGCCAGCCCCCCCCGGTTGCCGTGGTGGATCAGCCGGCAGTTCTGCCCCACCAGGGCCACCAGCCTGGCGTCCGGTTGGTCGTTGTTGTCGACCAGGACCAACAGGGCTGGCAGCTCGCGCAGGGCATTGAGGCGCCGCTGAAAGTCAGCGAACAGCGCCCCGCCCGCCAGACGGTGGATGGGAACCACCACCGCGTGAACGGGCGCGCTCTCAGCCACGGCAGGGGGGCGGGATCGGAATAACCATCAGTGCAGGCCGCAGCCCGTCCATCATCGCCGCGCCGCTGCGAACGGAGCCGGGCCGCAGGCAGCGGAGCCGCTCGTGCGGCGCCGCGGCGGCGCCCCTGGTCAGACGGTGACCTGCTGGCTGGGTGCTGGCTGGGGCTGGAACATGAACATGGAGTAGATCACATTGCGGCGCATCTGCGTCATCATGTCGAGGAACATGTCATAGCCCTCGTTCTTATACTCGATCAGGGGGTCTTTCTGGCCATAGCCTCTCAGGCCAACCGATTCCCGCAGGGCGTCCATGGCCTGCAGATGCTCGCGCCAGAGGGTGTCGATCTGCTGCAGGATGAAGAAGCGTTCGGCCTCCCGCATCAGTCCGGGCCGGGAGTCATCCACCTGGCCTTCCTTGATGTCGTAGGCGTTGCGCATCTGTTCCTGCAGGAAGGCCTTGAGCTCTTCCATCGACAGACCCTCGAGCTGTTCTGGCGTGAGGTCGTCCAGCAGATAGATGAACTCCTTGACCTTGTCGACCAGTCGCGTCAGATCCCATTCCTCGGGGGGCAATTCGGGGTTGACGTAGGCCTCGACGATGTCGTCGATGGTGCGCTCTCCATAGCCGATCACCTGCTGCTTCAGCTCCCGGCCTTCGAGGACGCGTCGGCGCTCGGCATACACCGCCTTGCGCTGATTGTTCATCACTTCATCGTATTCAAATACCTGTTTGCGGATGTCGTAGTAGTACGTCTCCACCTTTTTCTGGGCGCCTTCCAGCGAACGCGTCAGCATGCCGGACTCAATCGGCATGTCCTCCTCGACCCGGAAGGCGTTCATCAGGCCGGCCACCCGCTCGCCGCCGAAGATGCGCAGCAGGTTGTCCTCCAGGGACAGGAAGAAGCGGGTGCTGCCAGGGTCGCCCTGGCGACCGGCCCGGCCGCGGAGCTGGTTGTCCACCCGCCGGGATTCATGGCGCTCGGTGCCGATCACGTGGAGGCCGCCGGCCGTCCGTACCCGCTCCTCCTCCTCCTTGACCACGGCGTCGTATTCCGACTTCACCCGGGCAATCGCCTCGCGCAGGCGCTGGATGCGGACGTCGTCGGTGGGGGCCTTCTCGGCGGCCTGGGCGATGCGATCCTCCAGGTCGAGCTGGCTCAGGGACTGCTCACCCCAGGCCTCGGCCAGAAAGCGCCCCAGATCGCCCAGGGCGGTGTCGGTGGCCTCGCTGAGCCTGCAGGGGTAGAGATTGTCCAGCCCCCGGGTCGGTGCCGGGGCCGGCAGCCCGGTGCCCTCGCCACCCGCGAAACCGCCACCACCGGCACTGCGGGTCGGCACGGGAGCGGTCGGCCGGTGCGGGTCTTCGGGGCGGACCAGCCGCGGCATCAGCACCTCCCGCAGCTTGAGCCGGGCCATGTAGTCACTGTTGCCGCCGAGGATGATGTCGGTTCCCCGTCCGGCCATGTTGGTGGCGATCGTCACCGCCCCGGCCCGTCCGGCCTGGGCCACGATCTCGGCCTCCCGCTCCACGTTCTCGGGCTTGGCATTCAGCAGGTTGTGGGGAATGGCCTGTTCGGCGAGCAGGGACGACAGCAGTTCCGACTTCTCAACGCTGGTGGTTCCCACCAGAACCGGTCGACCGTTGCGATGCACATCGGCTGTTTCCAGGGCGACGGCACGCCATTTGGCGGCTTCGCTCTTGTACACCTGATCCGTCCAGTCGCCACGGGACCGCGGTCGATTCGTCGGAACCACAGTGACTTCGAGTTTGTAGGTCTTCTCGAACTCGACTTCCTCGGTCTTGGCGGTGCCGGTCATTCCGGCCAGCCTTGGGTAGAGCAGGAAGAAGTTCTGGTAGGTGATGCTGGCCAGGGTCTGGGTTTCGGGCTGGATCGGCAGGTTCTCCTTCGCCTCGATCGCCTGATGCAGACCGTCACTCCAGCGCCGGCCGGGCATCACGCGGCCGGTGAACTCATCGACGATCACGGCGTCCTCGCCGCGTACGATGTAGTTCACGTCCTTGATGAACAGCTCCTTGGCCTTCAGGGCGTTGTTGATGAAGTGGGCCCAGGGGTCGGCAGGGTTGTAGAGGTCCTGAACCCCGAGCAGCTCCTCCGCTTTGGCGAATCCCTCGTCGGTGAGCGTCACGTTGCGCTGCTTCTCATCCACCTCGTAGTCCCCTTCGGGATCGATGCCGTCCTTGCCCAGCTCGGCGGCGCGAATCAGCTGTTCCGCCACCTGCGTGGCGCGGCGGTACTTCTCCTGAGGGCGCTCAACCTGGCCTGAAATGATCAGGGGCGTGCGCGCTTCGTCGATCAGGATGGAATCGACTTCGTCGATGATGCAGTAGTGGAACTCGCGCTGCACCACCTCGGCGATGTCACTCGCCATGTTGTCGCGCAGGTAGTCGAAGCCCAGCTCGGAGTTGGTGGCGTAGGTGATGTCACAGCCGTAGTTGCGGCGGCGATCCGACGGTGCCATCTCCTGCTGGATCAGGCCCACGCTCAGGCCGAGGAAGCGATGGATCTGCCCCATCCATTCGGCGTCACGCCGGGCCAGATAATCGTTCACCGTCACGACATGCACGCCGCGACCGGTAAGGGCGTTGAGATAGGCGGGCAGGGTGGCCACGAGGGTTTTGCCCTCGCCGGTCTTCATCTCGGCGATCTGTCCGTCGTGCAGAACCATGCCGCCGATCAGCTGCACATCGAAATGGCGCATTCCGAGCACCCGCTTGCCGGCTTCGCGGACCACCGCGAAGGCCTGGGGCAGCAGCTCATCCAGCAGCGCCTTCTGGCGTGCGGGGTCGTTCACCTTCTCGAGCCGGCTGCGGAACTCGCCCGTCAGGCCCCGCAGTTCGTCGTCGCTGAGGGGAGCGATCTCCTCCTCGAGCAGATTGATGTCCGAAACCAGGGGTTGGTAACGCTTCAGCTTGCGGGCATTGGGATCACCCAGCAACAGCTTGAGCATGGGGCACAGACCAACCGCTGGGGCTGAGCCTACCGCCGCCCCGTGGGGCGGGCGGGACCGCCGGAGGCGAGGATTCCGACCATGCGACGGCAGGTTCGCGCTTGAGCACCGCACCCATCCGCCTGGTCCGCCACCGTTCCGGTGCCCCCGGTCTGCGACTCGGTCTCGGGCCAGGCCTGCGCCCTGTCGGGGCTCTGCGCCAGCTGCGGCTGCTGTTCGACCGGGAGACCTTCTGGGCCTCGGATCGACGCCTGCAGGATCTGGGCCGGATGCTGAGGGGCAGTGCCGCGGCGGTGAGCGCCTGGGAGGGCGATCGCCTCGTGGGTTTCGGACGGGCCACCAGTGACGGCGCCTACAGGGCCGTTCTCTGGGATGTGGTGGTGGCCAGCGACCACAAGGGTCAGGGCCTGGGGCGTCGCCTGGTGGAGTGCCTGCTGCAGGCACCCTCGGTGGCGGCGTGCGAGCGGGTGTATCTGATGACGACCAACAGCGCCGGCTTCTACGAGAGGCTCGGTTTCACAGCGATTCCGAGCCAGAACCTGATGGTGAAACAGAATGAAAGCGGATGAAGAGATTCGAACTCTCGACCCTCTCCTTGGCAAGGAGATGCTCTACCACTGAGCTACATCCGCGTCATGGATTCCCGTTGGGGATGCCTGACCGGTCGACCGCGCCGACTCCAGAAGCATGCACCACGGGGGGCCCCTTGGGCAAGCCCTCCCCTACCAAAGTGCACCACTCGCGTTCAGGCTCGATAGGGTGTGGCGAATGAGCGATCGGTTGCGGGCCCTCCCGGGCGACACCCTTGGAATCCTTCGGCGGCATGGCCTGCTGCGTCCGCTCGTGGAGCGGGAAGTTGCCGCTGAGGCTGTGGCCGGCGAGCAGCTCGACCCCCAGCTCGCTCAGGAGGCCCGCATGCGCTTCTGCCAGCAGCGGGGACTCGCCGATGAGAAGGCGCTGGCGGCCTTCCAGGCGGCTCAGGGCCTCAGCGCCGAGGATCTGATCTGGCAGATGGAACTGCCGGCCCGCCTCAAGCAGCACTGCGACAACCACTACCTTCACAAGGCGGAAGCGCGCTTCCTGAGCCGCAAGAACCAGCTCGATCGGGTTGTCTACAGCCTGCTGCGGGTCGCCGACGGCATGCTCGCCCGCGAGCTCTACTTCCGCATCGCCTGCGGCGAAGCCAGCTTCTCCGACCTGGCCGCCCGCCATTCCGAGGGGCCCGAGCGAACCACCAACGGCATCGTCGGTCCGGTTCCGCTGACCCAGGCCCATCCGGTGTTGGCCGAAAAGCTGCGCACGGCCACCCCCGCCGTCATGCTCGAACCCTTCGCGATCGGGGAGTGGTGGTTGCTGGTTCGTCTCGAGAAGTACACGCCCGCCGTGTTCGACGAGGCGATGGCTGATCAGATGGCCCGCGAACTGTTCGACGAATGGGTGCAGGAGGAAACAGGCCGTAGGCTCCTCGCCATCCCCGGCGTCCAGGCCTCCCCGGTTCCGGCATGACCCAGTCTGCGGCTGCACTGCTCGGCCAACACCCCGCCTTCCGCGAGCTCGGGGAGCGGGCCCGGCAGCGTCTGGAAAGCGCTGTCCGGCTGGTCCAGTTCCGGGTGGGTCAGCCCCTGCTCGATGGCCAGATCCTGCCGGCGGAGGTCTTCATCGTCGTCCAGGGGGAGGTGCGTCTGCTGACTTCCGAGCGGCAGCGCCTCACCAGCCTGGCCCGGATGGGCGCCGGCACGATCGTCGGCCTGGCCTCCCTGCTGCGCGGCTCCCCCTGCGAGAACGTCAGCGCCGCCACAGAGACCATCGCCGCCTGCATCCCCGATGCGGAGATCGTGCGCCTCTACCAGGAGGAACCATCCTTCCGCAGCTGGTGCGATGGCCATCTCTGGCCTGCTGAGCTGGCGCACCTGCTGATGATTCTCCAGGCCCGCAGCCCCCTGAAGGAGGGCTCCGTCCTCCAGCTGCTACCCTCGGCCGCGGGTTCCGCCCACCTCGTGCCGGCCGGCCCTGCCGCCCTCGAGAGTGAGGGGGCCGATCACGCCATCTTCCTCGCCAGTGCGATGGGGGCCGAGGGCGCGATCGGTGACCCGGTCGATCTCAGCCAGCCGCCGCCGCCAGGCCATGGCCCCTTCGCGGTGCGCCTGATCGCCCTGCCCTGGGCCCTGGTCCCGGGCACCCAGGCCAATGAGGCGGCCCTGCCATCGATGCGGCCGCCCAGGGATGGCCAGATGCAGCTGCCGGAGGTGATCGACGCTGCCCCCGAACTGCCGGTCGCCAGTGCCCTCGCTCTGGGCCGTGGCGCCAGCTCCCAGCCGGTGCGCCTGGTCCGGGCTCAGGGAGCGATGCAGGAAACCCTGGCCTGCTTCCAGATGGTGGGCCGGATGATGAATCTGCCCTTCCGGCGCGATGCGATCGAGAAGGTGCTGCGCGATGCCCTGCGCCGCGGTGAAACCCCCAACCTGCAGCTGGTGGGTCAGCTGGCCGCCAACCTCGGACTGCATGTGGTGGCGGCGAAGGTTCCCGCTTCGATGGGCACCCGCCTGCAGGTCCCCTCGTTGATCCCCTGGCAGGAGAGCTTCGCGGTGGCCGTGACCAGCAACGGTCGCGGCCTGACCCTGGCCTCCCCGCGGGAGGGCATGCTCACCCTCAGTCCCGCCCAGCTCGCCGAACGCTTCCCTGAGGGCATCGAGCTGCTGCTGCTCGATCGCGGCACCACCACCCCCGAGGACACCTTCGGTCCGGGCTGGTTCTGGCCGGCCCTGCGTCGCTACCGGGGCGTGCTGTTGCAGGTGCTGCTGGCCTCCTTCGTGGTCCAGCTGTTCACCCTGGCCAACCCGCTGCTGATCCAGATCATCGTCGACAAGGTGATCACGCAGCGCAGCCTTGACACCCTGCAGGTGCTCGGGATCGCGCTTGTGGTGGTCACCCTGCTGGAGGGAGTTCTCGGTAGCTTGCGCACCTTCCTGTTCGCCGAAACCACCAACCGGATCGACCAGCGCCTGGGCGCTGAAGTGATCGATCACCTGTTGCGCTTGCCGCTGGGCTATTTCGATCGCCGGCCGGTCGGCGAATTGGGATCGCGCATCGGTGAGCTGGAGAAGATCCGCAACTTCCTCACCGGTCAGGCGCTGACCACCCTGCTCGATGCGGCCTTCTCGGTGATCTACATCGGCGTGATGGCCCTCTACAGCTGGCTGCTCACGATCGTTGCCCTGGGGGTGCTGCCCATTCAGATCGGGCTCACCTTGCTGGGTGCGCCCCTGTTCCGCCGTCAGTTCCGCCAGGCCGCCGAGGAGAACGCCAGCACCCAGAGCCACCTGGTTGAGGTGCTGACCGGCATCCAGACGGTCAAGGCCCAGAACGTGGAGATGGTCAGCCGCTGGAAGTGGCAGGAGCGGTACAGCCGCTACATCGCCCGCACCTTCGAGAAGACGATCACCGGGACGGCCCTCAATGAAACCAGCCAGGTGTTGCAGAAGCTCTCCCAGCTGCTCGTGCTGTGGGTCGGGGCAACCCTGGTTCTCAAGGGAGAGATGACCCTCGGCCAGCTGATCGCCTTCCGCGTGATCAGTGGCTATGTGACCCAGCCGCTGCTGCGCCTGTCGACGATCTGGCAGAGCATCCAGGAGCTGCGGGTGTCGTTCGAGCGCCTCGGGGATGTGATCAATACCCCCCTGGAATCGAACGAGGTTGATCAGTCCAAGATTCCGCTGCCGCCGGTGGATGGCAAGGTCGAATTCGACAACGTCACCTTTGCGTTTCAGCCGGGCATGGCACCCGTGCTCAAGGACATCGATCTGGTGGTGGAGCCAGGCACCTTCGTCGGTGTCGTCGGTCAGAGCGGCAGTGGCAAGAGCACGCTGATGAAGCTGCTGCCGCGCCTTTATGCACCGGATCGGGGGCGGGTGCTGATCGATGGCTACGACATCGACAAAGTGGAGCTGTATTCCCTGCGGCGCCAGATCGGCATTGTCCCTCAGGATCCCCTCCTGTTCAGTGGAACCGTCAGCGAGAACATCGCCCTGACCCGACCGGAAGCCGACAGCGAGGAGATCGTCCGGGCGGCCACCCTGGCCTGCGCCCATGAGTTCATCATGCAACTGCCTGCTGGGTACTCCACCTCGGTGGGTGAGCGGGGGGCCAGTCTCTCCGGAGGCCAGCGACAGCGCATCGCCATCGCCCGGACCTTGCTCAGCAATCCGAAGCTGCTGGTGATGGACGAGGCCACCAGCGCCCTCGACTACGACACCGAACGCCGGGTCTGTGACAGCCTCGTCGACGAACTCAAGGATTGCACCGTTTTCTTCATCACCCACCGCCTCACCACCATTCGCCGCGCCCACCGCATCGTGATGCTGCATCAGGGTGCGATTGTCGAAACCGGCACCCACGATGAGCTGATGGCCCTGCGCGGTCGCTACTACGCCCTCTATCGCCAGCAGGAGGCCGGCTGATGACCATCTTTCAGCGACTGCAGGATGCGATTGAACAGCGCGTCGGCGCGGTCAGTCACGACGAGTCGGTTCTGCAGCAGTCCCAGGTCTGGGTCCGCGCCGTGCTCTGGAGCCTGATGGGAACCACCGCCTTTGCGATCGGCTGGCTGGTGTTCGGCAAGACCGAGGAGATCGTGGTTGCCCCTGGCAAACTCGCCCCGATCGGGGCGGTCAAGGAGGTGCAGATGCCGATCGGCGGCATCGCCGAGCAGATCCTGGTCAAGGATGGCGACCAGGTGAAGGCGGGTCAGGTGCTGATTCGTCTCGACGCCGAGGCCACCCGGCAGAAGCAGCTGTCACTGCTCCAGACCGGCCGTCTCAAGCAGGAGGAACTGCGCAGCAAGCTTGAGCAGCTGCAGCTCAAGCAACTGGAGCTGCAGCGTTACATGGAGATGAACAGCGAGGAACTCGCCAAGCTGACCAATACCCTGGCCCTGGATAAGGAGATCCTGCGGCGTCTCGGAACCCTGGCCCGCGAGGGCGCGGCCGGTGAACTGCAGTATCTCCAGCAGCGCAACAAGGTGGAGGAGGGTGAAGGCCAGCTCAACCAGACCCGGGTCGAGCGCCTGCGCCAAGGGGCGATCCTCGATCAGTCGATCGAGCAGCTGCGCGGAGAGATCGCCGGCATCCGCAGCCAGCTTGCCGATCTCGACAGCCAGTTGACCGAGGCCCGGGTGACCTTGCGTTACCAGGTGCTGCGCTCCCCGGTGAATGGTGTGGTGTTCGACCTCAAGCCCAAGGCCCCCGGTTTCACCGCCCAGAGTTCCGAGACGATCATGAAGATCGTCCCCTACGATCGCCTGCAGGCCGAAGTGGAGATCGCCAGCAAGGACATCGGCTTTGTGCGGGCCGGGATGCCGGTCGATGTCAGCATCGATTCATTCCCCGCCACCGATTTCGGTGTTCTCAATGGCACGGTCAAACGGATCGGTTCCGACGCCCTGCCCCCGGATCAGCTCAAGCAGCGGCAGGAGTACCGCTTCCCGGCCAGCATTCAGCTGGCCAGTCAGCAGTTGAAGCTCAAGAGTGGGCGCAAACTTCCCCTCCAGGTGGGCATGAGCCTCACGGCCAATATCAAGCTCCGCAGTGTGTCTTACCTGCAACTCTTGCTTGGCAGCTTCCGCGACAAGGCTGAATCCCTCCGACGGATCTAGCCTCCGGCCCGCTGATGCGGATCCTGTTCGTCCATCAGAATTTTCCCGGTCAGTACCGCCATGTGCTGCAGGCCCTGGCGGAGCGCGGCCACAGCTGGGTCGGGCTCGGCATCCGCGCCTGCCCGATCCCTATCCCACCCGGCTGCTTCTACGGCCGCTACGCCCCCCAGCGGGGCAACACAGCCGGAATTCACCCGTGGGCCTTGGAGCTGGAAACCAAGCTGATCCGCGGTGAGGCCTGTGGAGAAGCGGCGCTGGCGCTGCAGCGCCAGGGCTTCCAGCCTGATCTGATCTGCGCCCATCCCGGTTGGGGGGAACCGCTGTTTCTCAAGGATCTCTGGCCTGACGTGCCGCTGCTCTGTTACCAGGAATTCTTCTATCGCTACGAGGGCTATGACGTGGGCTTCGATCCCGAATTCCAGCGGAGCGACCACTGGCATGGCCGCGCCCGCACGCGGATGAAGAACACCCACCTGCTGCAGATCCTTGAGGCGGCTGACTGGAATGTCAGCCCCACCGCCTTTCAGCGCAGCAGTTTTCCGCGCCACTGGCAGGAGCGGATCAGCCTCATCCACGACGGCATCGATACCGATCGCGCCCGGCCCGACCCGGCCGTGGCGCCGCTCCCCCTCGCTGATGGCACGCTGCTGCAGCCTGGCGAGTCGATCGTGACCTTCGTCAACCGGCGCCTGGAGCCCTACCGCGGGTGCCATACCTTCATCCGCGCCCTGCCGGAGCTGCAGCGCCTCCGGCCCGATGCCCGGGTCGTGATCGTCGGTGCCACCACCGGCGTCAGCTATGGCCCGCCCTGCCCTGAGGGCGAATGGAACGAGCGGTTTCTGGCCGAGATCGAGGGCCGATACGATGCCTCACGGGTTCATTTCACCGGCACCCTGGGCTACGACGCTTTTCTGCATCTGCTCCAGTTGTCGGCCTGCCATGTCTACCTCACCTACCCCTTCGTGCTGAGCTGGAGCCTGCTCGAGGCGATGAGCTGTGGCTGTGCGGTGGTGGGCTCTGCCACCGCTCCGGTGCAGGATCTGATCCGCGATGGTGTCAATGGCCGCCTCGTCGACTTCTTCCAGGCGCAGGAGCTGGCGGCGGCGGTGGCCGCGCTGCTGGAGGACCGGGAACAGGCCCGCCGCTACGGCGAGGAGGCCCGCCGCACGATCCTGGCCGACTATGCCCTCAGCTCCTGTCTGCCCAGGCATCTGGCGCTGATGGATCTGGTGGCCCACCGCGCTCTGGGGATCGGCGCCTGAGGCCGGATCTCCCGTGTTCTGCTCGCATCCTGGGCTCCGGCCCGTGTCCTGCCGGTGGATCCGAGCGGCCGGGGCCGGGCCGTCCGCCACTCGATCGGGAGACCGATCAGCCGGGAGACCGATCAGCTCGGCAGGCTGGCCATCAGGCTGCCCATCTCCAGCGCCTGCAGGCCATAGCTCCAGCCGAGGTTGCTCTTGATGCCGGCCCGCTCCAGGGCCTGCTGGAGGGTGTCGGTGGTCAGCACGCCGAAGATCACCGGGATGCCGGTGTCGCGCGCGACCGCCGCCACTCCCTTGCTCACCTCGGCGACGACCACATCGAAGTGGGGGGTGTCCCCCCGGATGACCGCCCCGAGGGTGATCACCACCTGGTAGCGGCCGCTGGCGGCCAGGGCCTGGGCCACCAGCGGAATCTCGAAACTGCCTGGAACCCAAGCCACATCCAGCTGGGAGCTGCTGTCGCCGGTGTCGATCCCATGGCGGGACAGGCAGTCGAGGCAACCGCTCAGCAGACGCGAGGTGACCAGATCATTGAATCGCGCCACCACGACGGCGATTCGCAGCCCGGTGACATTGGTGAAGCGACCTTCGAAGACCGTCAACGGACTCAGACCACGAAGAAGCTCATGCCCCAGTTCAGGAGCACCAGGCCGACCCAGGCCAGCCCACCGATCAGAATCAGGCGGTTGGAGCGACCGCTGTCCTCGCTGCTGGCGTACAGCACGGGAACGGCAACCACCAGGGCAAAGGAGAGCACCACCAGGGCCAGGACGGTCAGGGTGTTGAGAATCTGCATGGCGTGAGCTGGCTTGGCGGGCCTTGGATCAGGCAGGCTCTGGATTCTCACACGTGACCAGCGGTGCCCGGCGGCGCGCCCGGTCCATCCGTCACATGTTGTCGGGATGGCCCCCACAGGCCGGCCGGCGGCGCTCTGCTGGGGTCTGGTGCGTCACCAGCGATCCACGCTGCCGGGTTCACCGATGCGCCGGCGGATCCGTTTCGGCAGCAACCGCTGCGGCAGGGCCAGCAGCGGCAGTGACAGCAGGAAGGCCGAGAGATACGGCAGGGACAGCAGGCAGAGCTGGCCATGGATCCGCCAGGGGGAGATCCCCACCGCTGCTCCGCCATAGAACTGCTGGATGCGAAGGCACTTGGCGACATAGCGGCGCCAGTCGGAGTGCAGCAGCAGGGTCAGGATTGCGCGCCGATTCGAGCGATCGATGAAGCCGCTGAAGCAGGACATCGTGATGATCATTTCGGCCCAGGTGGCGGCCTTGGGCCAAGAGGATTCGGCGGTGGACCCGTGGATGACAGGCTGTAGTCCGGAGAACTGGATGCGCTGGCCAGACTCGGCGCAGGCCCGCAGCACCGGGAATAGATGGGAAATTTTGCTCGAGTAACCCAGGAAGGCACTCGAGATGTTCTGCAGGAAGGGCTCTGGCCGAAACAGCCAGTTGGAAATCAGGCAGAGATTGTTGAACGCCTCAGGATATTGCGATCGCTGCAGGCCGATGACGTAGTCCTTGAGGGATGGCACGCAGCTTGTGCGCTGCATTCCGAACAGGCTGGAGTCAAACTTGACGGCGGCAATCGCAGGGTCCAGGTTGTGCAACAGGGCTTGCAGATCGGCGATCCGGCGGGCGTCGAAGAGATCGTCGTCGCCAACGATCATCAGCCAGGGTGTCTTCGTGTACTCGAAGGCGCGCAGGAAATTGATGCCAGCCGTCAGGTTGCTGGGGTTGCGGATGTAGGTGAGCTGCTGGCGTGCTGCACTGGCTTCTGCCGGTAGCTGGGCGAGCGCCAGATCCTTGCTGGAATTGGGATCGTTGTCCGAGATCACGATGTCGGCAAACGACGAGAGACCGCAGGACGAGAGATTGGCGATCAGACGCGCCAGTTGCTGGGGCCGTTGAAAGGTCGGGATCCAGATTGTCAGCAGCTTGGTCATGGGCTGGGCTTGCTGCGCAAGCGACGACGCAGGCGCTTCGCCAGTCGCCTGGGGGCGAGGAGCGGCCAGAACAGCAGGCCGAGGGCAACAAAAAAGACCCGCAGAATGCCGAGCTGATCCAGGACCTCGCCGATCTCATCCACGGCGTGCAGGAAGGCACAGAGGATGCGGTGATACCGATAGGGCGTCTTCAGGCTCAGCAGATACAGCCGCAGGAACAGGGAGGAGACCGACTGGCCATCGCGGATCGCCTGAATGGTGCGCGATGCTGCCAGGGTCTGCCGGTAGTGCCGGATTGCCGCCAGCGTTGACGTGCTGACCCGAAAGGGCGCGTCCGCGGCGTCGGGGGCTTCGCGGAGAACGGAGGCGAGCAGCCCAGCCGCCGCATGGCTTTTGTCCAGCAGGCCGGCGGTGCGCAGCTGGCGTACCGGGCCCGTGCGTTGCAGCCAGGCAATGTACTCATCCGCTGAGTCCGTCACGTAATCGGTGAGAGCGGCCGGGAAGCGTGCGTAGCTCTGGCGAGAGAAGGGATTGCCGACCAGGAATGTCGGTGTTCCGAGCATGGCCGCCTCCAGGCTCAGATTCGTCAAGGGATCGCAGCTGATCAGCCCGTTGGATTGCTCCAGCAGCTGGACCAGCGATCGTTTGCTGGCTGGAAAGGTGCGGGTGATGGCCACCACTTGATGCTTCAGCAGCATGCGGTGCAGCTGGGCCGGAAGTGGCCGCAGACGTCCTTTGCCGGTGTAGAAGGCGATCTGGGCACGGCGTGGTGGCTGGGGGCGATGCTTGTGCGCCGAATGCGCCAGCGCTGGCTCGGCCGGTGGCTGGATGAACAGATAGTCGGCTTGGTCCGGAAGCACAAACTCGGAAAAGGCCAGCAGAGAATCCCCTGGCTGGATCCGCGGTTTGAAGGCCGTCAGCAGGCCGGCGGGGGCGAGTAGCCACCAGATGATCCGCCCATGGTTCTGGCGCAGCCGGCGGACCAGCTTCGGTGGAGCCGATTCGGGCACCAGCAGGTCGGCGGAGGGGAGCTCGGACAGATCCGAAATGAAGGGAAGGCCGCGATGCCGGGGCGGCAGCCGGTGGTAGAAGCGGCGAAAGAATGTGAACGGTCGATAGGGCAGGAGGTACACCGCGTGACCGGCCTTCAGCAGATCGATGGCCAGCGTCAGAATGCAGGCATGTCCGTTGCTGCGGACGTTCAGATCCGTCGGCGCGAGGATCACCAGAGGCCTGTGGCCCGCGCCTGGTTCCGGCAAGTGGTGTTGCGGCACGGCGCTCTCAGCCATGGGGTGAAGGATCCAGCCCCGCGGCCGTGTCTTTGATCTGATCATCCAGCCCAGTGGCCTTGAGGCCATGCCGGTGCAGGGCATCCAGGAACGGCCCGGTGGCCGCCACGTAGGAGCTGGCCTGCGCCTGTGGATCGATGGCCGATTCAACCGGCCTCAGACCATAGAGATCCGTGATCCGCTGGGCCAGCGACAGCAGATCGATCGACGCGCTCACGGCAGCCAGGGTTCCGGCTCCCGGGGCTGCATCGGCCGACAGGAGCCAGTCCCAGGCCAGGCCTGTGATGTCATCGGCGTGTCCGTAGCTTCTCCAGACCGGCATGGTGGCCTTGACACGGATCGCTTCCCCCCGCAGGGCCGTCAGCAGAAAGTCGCCGAGGGCGAAGCGATGGGGCTCCCGCATGTGGCGACCGGAGAGTGCGTAGATCCGCAGCACCAGAGCGCATGTCGCCGCGTCGGCCAGGCTCAGTTCTTCCTCCCGCTTGAGCACGCCGTAGGGATCCTCGGCCAGCGGCTGCCGCAGATCCGTGCTGCCGTCATACGGGGCTGCCGCTCCGGAGGAGATCACCACGGCCCGAGCCTGGGGGGAACGGCGCAGCGCGGAGGCCACCTGGTCGGTGATCCAGCGATTGGTGGCCACATAGGTGTCGCTTCCGATCGCCGCCAGACGATCGCGGGTGAGGAAGGCGGTCTGCAGCACCGCCGCGATCGGTTCGGTCTCCGCCAGATCGCTCAAGGCGTCCAGCGGCTGGACAGGCAGCGACAACCCCGGCTCCGAGCCTGGCGGGTTGAGCGTGATCCGTCCCGCACGACTGGCGAACAGGCGCACGCGTCGGGCCAGGGCTTCCGGGCCGATCCGAGCCTGGAGGGTGTCGATGGCCGTTCGGCCGACCCAGCCGGTTGCCCCTGTGATGACCAGGACACCGGCAGCGGCTGCGTCAGGAAGCGGGGCTGTGGCCGGCATCGGTGCTGTCAGCCCTGCTCCAGGACCTGCCAACGGCTTTCCAGCATTTCAATGCGGGTCTGATCTTCGCGATGCATCAAGCCGTAGTATTCGCGCTTATTGAGTAGCCAGAGCAGCTCAAAGTGCACAGCCTGGCGTAGCGCTTCGGGTAGATTCTTGGCCGCAAGGGCTGAACCGGCAAACACGATCTTGCGAGTTTCGAAGCGGTCGAGATGGACGCCTCGGAACCGATTCAGGCTCGTCAGTGCATCGCTGGATACCGCCCCGCCCACCACAAACTCAAGCCCGCGTTCACGGCAGCATTGGGCCACCCGCTCACCGGCTGCCGTCACCTGCTCCGACTCAATTCCTTCGCGACCCAGCCCCAGCGAACCGCTGAAGTCGACCCGCCCGAAGACAACGCCGTCGCAGCCGGGATCACCGGCAGCCAGATCGACGAGGGCAGCGATGTTGTTGTAGGCGGTGATGGTCTCGATGTTGAACAGGAATTTGACATCTTCCTGCTCCTCGGCGGAGAACACCTTGCCTTTGGCGGCAATGTATTTGGATAGCGCGTAGGGCGTCTCGACCATGGGCGCAATGATGTAGCGCACGCCAAACTGCTTGGCTTCAAGCAGGTCGCGGATGGCTTCGCAGCCCCCGATCTTGAGGGCGAGGTCGACGTCTGCTTTGTAGGCGATTTCGATCAGTCGCAACAGCTCGTCGGTGCGGGTTCCTTCCGCTTCGAACTCGGCTTTGGTGGCTACGACGCCAAATTCATCACGCCCCTGGCGCAGGATGTCCAGCATTTTCCTCTCATAGGCGTTCATGCTATGGACTCGGGAGCTTATAGGATATTATCATGATGGATAAGGAATCCGCTGTCAACGCAATGCCTCCGGCAGGAATTGCATGACTTCGGCAGCAATGGCATCAGGCAGATCGGGTGACATTTTGTGAAGAGGGTTGGATTCCATGCCGCCACCGGCGCGAACGCGGCTGGAGATCTTGGGGAAGTAGGTCTGCTCAGGATGGAGCGGCACCAGAAACAGCGCTGGTCCTGGAGTGTTCCACAGCTCTACAAATCGGGTGTCATGTGGCCAGCCCTCCTGCAGGCTGATGGCGGGAATCCCGTACGCCTGGGCTAGCGTGGTCCAGTCGGGAAAGCCGAGGCCGGAGCTGACATCGCAGCCGACATAAGCACCCTCGAAGTAATTTTTCTGGGTCATGCGAATGGAGGCATAGCCCTCATTGCAGAACAGGAACATCTTCAAGTTCAGCGTGTTGACGGCGACTGTCGCCAGCTCCTGCAGGTTCTGGGTGAAGCCCCCGTCTCCCTCGACAAGCACGGTGCGTCGCCGGGGATCGGCGATCGCCACGCCGATCGCTCCCGACAGGCCGTAGCCCATGCTGGCCAGCCCCTTGTCGGTCAGCATCGTCTGATTGCGACGCAGCTCAAAGGCCTGCATCATCACAGTGAACGCTCCGCCGCTGCTGCAGGGAACGATGTGATCTCCCTCCTCACAGAGGCTCGCCAGCGCCATCACCATGTCGTAGGGGTTGAGGAAACCGGCGGGCGTTGCGTTGCAGGCTTCGGACAGGGGAAGCCGGGCGCGGATGCGTCGGGCATAGTCCAACCATTCGCTGTGCTCACCCAGGGGATGCGCCAGCAGCTGTTCGAGGAAGCGGTTGGCATCGGCGGTGATCCCCAGACTCAGGCTCGGATTGGCCTTGTTCAGCTCCGCCGGATCGATGTCCACCTGAATCACCGCGCCGACGGGAACGAACTGCTGCCAGTTGAACCCCGTCTGCTGCAGGCCGAGCCGGCTGCCGACGGTCACGACGAGGTCGGCCTGCTGCAGAATCAGATTGCTGGAGCGTTGGCCCCAGGTATTCGGTCGGCCGCAGTAATTGGCATGGTCCGCGCTGTAGCGATCGGCTCCGTTCCAGGTGGTCATCACCGGCAGGCCGAGGGCCGCCAGCCGTGCTTCCAGCCCGATGGCCGTCGCCCGCGACACGCCGCCGCCCAGCAGCAGCACCGGCCGTTCTGCCCGGGCCATACGCCCGGCCACCTCGGCCACCAACGCGGCCTCCGGCCCGGCCCCGGCATCGCTGGCCGTGGCGCTGGTGCTGATCTCGAGGCCGGCCCAGGCGTCGGGAACCTGCATCGCCTGCACATCGAGCGGCAGCTCCAGAAAGACCGGCCCTGGCCGTCCCTGCACCCCGGCGTTCACCTGCTCCATGAAGGCCCCGGGGGCCAGCGGTTCACGCAGGCAGAGGCTGCGTTTGCACACCGGCGCCGCCATCGCCACCCCATCCACCTCCTGAATCCCCAGCTGCCGCAGACCTTGCGGCGCCAGATCCTCCACCTTCACCTGGCCGCCCAGCAGCAGTAGCTCCCGACTCTCCAGCCAGGCGCCCGCCAGGCCCGTGAGGGTGTTGGTCAGTCCGGGGCCCGCCGTGACCAGGGCGACCGCCTTGCCCATCCCTTCGGCGGCCGCGCCTGCGTTCACCGTGGCGTTGTGGTATTCGGTGGCGATCGCCACCGCCACCTCATGCACCATCGGCACGCAGATCAGGGTCTGGCGCGCTGAATTCAGCAGATGCATGATGTTGCCGCCCGCCACGAAATAGCAGTGGCTGTAGCCGCTGGCCTTGAGCCAGCCCAGCATCGCGTCGGAGTACTTCATCAGGCGTTGGCCGGCTGTGGTCGGGTCTGCTGGATGGCCGTTCGCAGGGCTTCCAGAGCTTGCTGCATGGCCTGCAGGATGGCATCCAGGGAGGCGGCCGTGTCCGGCAGGCGGATCTCCTCCACGCCCAGGTCCGAGGCCCCCGCAGTCCGGCGGGGAACGATCACATGCCAGAGGTCGGGGGAGTGTTTTTTGTCTGCCTTGAATGCGGCGATGAAGCGATCCGCAGCGAAGGCCTCGAGTTGCGCCTCGCTGACCACCGGGCGCAGCAGCTCCAGGCAATGGTTCCACAGGGGCTCATGCTCCGGGGCTGCGCCGCTGAACTGGATGGCGGCCATCATGCCCACCGCCACCGCCAGGCCATGGGAAATCGCGAAGCCGGTGGCCGATTCGAGGGCATGCCCCCAGGTGTGGCCAAAATTCAGCAGCCGCCGCTCGGCACGGTCGAATTCATCGGTCTCGATGAACCACTGCTTGACCCCAAGGGTGGCATGCAGCAGCGCGACCAGCTGGTGTTCGTTCCAGTCGCCGGCCAGCACGGGAGCGGCCAGCACCTCGTAGCGATGGAAGGCCTGGGCACCGCGGCAGAAGGCGATCTTGGCGGCCTCCGCCGCTCCGCCCGCCAGTTCCACCGCTGGCAGGGTTCGAGCGAAGACGGGCAGGATCTCGATGCTTTTCGGTGGATGGAAGTTGCCGATCAGGTTCTTGTAGGCGCCGGCGTTGATCGAGCTCTTGCCGCCTAGGCAGGAGTCAGTCATGCCCAGAAAGGTTGTCGGCACGTAGCTCCAACTGATGCCGCGCATGTACAGCGAGGCCACAAAGGTGGCGATGTCCTGAATCACACCACCGCCGATCGCGGCGAGATGGGAGCCGCGGCCGAATCCCGCCTGCTTGAGCGCCTCGAACACCGGCAGTGTGGCGGGCAGTGACTTGGCCTCCTCGCTGGCCTCGATCCAGATCACCGGCAGGTCCGGCGCGAACACCAGGCGTCCGCGGAAGAAGGCGTCGACCAGCAGACCATCGGCGCTGGGCTGCCAGTCGCTCAGATCGGTGCGATCGGAGAAGACGACGCTGTAATCGGCGAGCGAGCTGCGGATGTGGAGATCGGGAAGGGTCGCCATGGTGAGGTCACGCGTGTTTGAGACCGATGAATCCCCCATCCACGGTCAGAAACTGACCGGTGATGACCCGGTTCGAGGGACCGGCCAGAAAGGACACGGCAGCGGCGATGTCGCGGGGCTCCGCCAACCGCCTCAGCGCCGTCTGCCCCTGGATGGCGCTGATCTGAGCGTCGCTGAGATTGGCCCGGGTCATCGGTGTGTCCACCACCCCCGGCAGCACGGCGTTGATCACGATCCCCATCGGACCGAGATCCAGGCAGCAGGACTTGATCAGTCCCTGCAGGGCGGCCTTGGAGACGGTGTAGGAGAACTTTCCCGGGCGGCTCTCCAGTTGCCAGATCGAACTCACCACCACGAGCCTGCTGCCTGACGCCAGCCTCCGCGCGCTCAGCAGCGCCGCCAGGGAGGCAGCGACGAACAGCACATTGGCCTGCAACAGGCGCTCCAGATCGGTGATCTCCAGCGCGGTGATCGCGTCGCTGCAGTTGAGACCCTGGGCCCAGACCACGGCATCCATCACCGGCAGGTCGCCGAACCGATCGGCGGATTGCCGGGCGCTGTAGCGCAGTTGCAGGTGGCGACCCTCCGGATCATCGGCCCGCTCCCCAGCCGTGAACACCGTGAAACCATCCGCGGCCAGTGCTGTGCTGATCGCCGATCCCAGGGCACCGCCGGCGCCGAACACCAGGGCACGGCCGCTCATCGGGCCCCGGTCGCTCCCGGGAAGGGCTCCCCCTGACGCTCCTGCACGAAGGCCTTGATCAGTGCGATCTCGCGATCGATCATCGCTTCACTGAGACCGGGATAGGTGCCCAGGAACAGGGCCTCTTGCATCAGCTGATCGGCACCAGGCATCACCTCAGACACCAGCCGCACCGCCTCGGGACGGTCTTGCATCAACTGCACAAAGGCCGGCTGACGCAGCAGATTGCCTCCGAACAGCATGCGGGTGCCGACACCGTGGGCCGCCAGGTGGCGCCCGAGGTCGGAACTGGTGAAGGGGGCCTCCGGTCGCACCAGCAGGAGGAATCCGAACCAGCTGCAATCGCTGCGGGCTCCGCTGGCATCCCACTGGACGCTCCCGCTCGCCGGATCGAAGCCGACGGCATGGGTGGGGAGGCAGAAGCGGAAGACATCCGCCAGGGGCTCCAGGCCCAGCCGCAGCCGTTGCCAGTTGCGCTTGCGGGCTTCGATGAATTCCGGCAGCCGGCGCAGCTGGATCCGGCCGATCGCGGCCTGGGGATCCAGCGGCTTGAGGTTGTAGCCGAAATGGGAATAGATGTATTTGTGGTCGTATCCCTGGGGAAGCTGCCCAAGCTGCCAGTCGTAACGTTTGCCACAGGTGTCATCACGGCCGCTCGGGCACCAGCAGTCGCGCCCCCAGTCCCGAAAACTTTCAACAATCCGGCGCAGAAGAGCGCTGCTGATGATGTTCACCGCACCGCCTTCACCCATCGTCAGATGGTGGGGTGGATAGAAGCTCTGGGTGCTCAGGTCACCCCAGGTCCCCGTCCAGCGGATCACGTGATCAGCGCCAGCATCGAGTCCTGGGCTGTTCTCGGTGAAGCCGAGGGCCTCGGCCTGGGGGCGCGGCAGTGTATAGCTGCATCCCAGGGCATCGCAGTTGTCCTCGATCAGCCAGAGGTCGTGGCGGCGGCAGAAGGCCAGCACCGCCCCGAGATCGAAGGGATTGCCCAGGGCATGGGCCGCCATTACCGCCTTGGTGCGCCCGGGGCTGAAGGCCGCCTCCAGCTGGTCGACCCGCAGATTGCCGGTGGTGGGGTCGTTGTCCACGAACACCGGTACACATCCGTTCTGGAGGATCGGTGTGACCGTGGTGGGGAAACCCGCCGCGCAGGTGATCACCTCATCGCCCGGCTGCAGCCTCCTGGCCGCCGGCAGCAGGGGCGAGGTGAGGGCTGAGAGGGCCAGCAGATTGGCCGAGGAGCCCGAGTTGACCGCCAGGCAGGCCCGCACGCCGAGAAACGCGGCCAGCTCCTGTTGAAAGGCTTCCCCTTCCTGGCCCAGGGTCAGCCAGAAATCGAGGGTGCTGCCGACGGCCGCCTCGACCTCGTCTTCGGTGAACACCCGACCGGCGTAGGGAATCACGCCGTTGCCTGGATCGAACGGCGGCCGCTGCGGATCGTCGCCGGGGCGGAAGCCGCGATGGGCGATGCGGGCGTAACGGCGCGTCAGCGACAGGATCTCGGCCCTGAGGCTGCTGAGTTCGGCGGGCGAGACCGTGGGATCCGTGCTGTCGGTCAACGCGACCCCGCCTTGGGTGGGCAAAAGCTATCAGAGCAGCAGGTAACGCTCGATCTGCTCGCGGCAGAGGTCGAGCGCCGCCTCGCCGGCATGGAAGCGGCGGTACCAGCGGATCGTTTCGGCGATGGTGCGCTCGAAGTCCCAGCGGGGACTCCAGCCCAGCTGGTGGAAGGCCCGGTCGGTGGACAAATCCAGCCGCCCCGCCTCATGGCGGGCCCTCGGGTCCGACTGATCGATCCAGGATCCGGGCCAGTGGCGCAGGATCTCCTCCACCAGAGCATCCACGCGGCGGTTGGCGCTGCGCTCCGGCCCGAAGTTGAAGGCGGTGGCCAGGTGGGGATCGCCGTGCAGCCGCTCGGCCAGCAGCAGATAGCCGCCCAGGGGTTCGAGCACGTGCTGCCAGGGGCGGGTGGAGCCGGGGGCGCGCACGCCGATCGGCTGGTCGGCCATCAGGGCGCGCACCGCATCCGGCACGATCCGGTTCTCGGCCCAGTCGCCGCCGCCGATCACATTGCCGGCCCGGGCCGACACCAGCCGCAGCTCCGGGCGCTGGTGGGGCAGGCTGCCGCAGAAGCTGGCGCGCCAGCTGGCGATCGCCAGTTCGGCGGCCGCCTTGCTGCTGCTGTACGGATCATGGCCTCCGAGGGGATCGTTCTCGCGGTAGCCGTAGTCCCATTCGCGGTTGTCGTAGACCTTGTCGGTGGTGATCAGCACCGCCGTGCAGGGGCGCTCCAGCTGGCGCAGGGCCTCGAGCACGTGGCAGGTGCCGATGACGTTCGTCCGCCAGGTCTGGAGGGGGTCGCTGTAGCTGCGCTGCACCAGCGGCTGGGCCGCGAGGTGGAACACCACCTCGGGCTGAAAGGCCAGCAGCCGTTGCTCCAGCAGAGCGGCATCGGCCAGATCGGCGCGCACATCCCCGGCCAGCAGGGGCCCCAGCGCCAGGGCGTCATAGAGGCCGCTGTGCTCCCCCGGCTCCGGATCGAGGGCGTAGCCCTCGACCACCGCCCCCCACTGCACCAGCCACAGGGCCAGCCAGCTTCCCTTGAATCCGGTGTGGCCGCTCAGCCAGACCCGTCGGCCCCGCCAGAAGTCGGGATTCCAGGGATTCCCGCCCGCCATCACCAGCACTTCCAGGGAGCGCGGCCAGCCTGCCAGAGCTCCTCCAGCAGCTGCCGGTCGCGCAGCGTGTCCATCGGCTGCCAGAAGCCGTGATGCTCGAACGCGTTGAGCTGGCCCTGGGCGGCGATGGCCGGCAGGCAATCCTTCTCCCAGACGCTGTCGTCGCCCTCAATGGTGTTGAGAACCGCGGGCTCCAGCACGAAGAAGCCACCGTTGATCCAGGCGCCATCGCCCTGGGGCTTCTCCTCGAAGGCGAGAACCCGGCCGCGCTCGAAGGCCAGGGAGCCGAAGCGGCCGGGCGGCTGCACGGCCGTGAGCGTGGCCCAGCGTCCCTCGCGGCGGTGGAAGGCGATCAGAGCGGTGAGATCGACATCAGCGACGCCATCGCCGTAGGTGAAGCAGAAGGGCTCGTCATCGAGATAGCTCGCCACCCGGCGCAGGCGACCGCCGGTGAGTGTCGATTCGCCCGTGTCCACCAGGGTGACCTTCCATGGCTCAGCATTGCGCTGATGAACCTGCATCTGATTGTTCTTGATGTCAAAGGTGACATCGCTGTTGTGCAGGAAGTAATTGGCAAAATACTCTTTGATGACATATCCCTTGTAGCCACAGCAGATGATGAAATCGTTGATTCCGTGCTGGGAGTAGATCTTGAGGATGTGCCAGAGGATCGGGCGTCCGCCGATCTCAACCATCGGCTTGGGCTTGAGGTGAGTTTCCTCGCTGATGCGAGTGCCGAGACCACCGGCGAGAATGACTGCTTTCATGGTCAGGCCCAGAGGGGGAGGCGATGGCGGAACAGTTTCAATAGCCGCATCAATGAAGCGATCACAATAACGTTGATCGCCAGGTTGGCCACTTCGTTCCAGCCATTGATCCGGCCGTCGATCAGGGCGGTCCGCACGGATTCAAGAACCCGGTAGAGTGGATTGAGGTCGGCGAGAAGCGACAGCGGGCCGAGGCTGTCCTTCCGATAAAGAATTGGCGACAACAGGAAGACGAGCTGCAGCAGGATCGGCGTCAGTTGTTCAACGTCCTTGAAGCGGGCTCCCAGCAGTGCCATGGAGCCGAGGGCCCAGAAACAGAACAGCAGCAGATTCAACAACGGCAGCCACATCGTTGTGAGGGCATGCGCAACAATGATCGGTTTGATGATGGCCGCCACGGCGATCACAATCGCGAAGGCCTGGGCAAAGGTCTGAATCTGAAATGCCCACTCTTCCAGGCAGTAGAATAGTGCTGGCAGTGCATTGTTGACCAGTTGATCCCTGCGGGTCGAGAACAGACTGCAACCCGTGACGATCGACTGGCTGATGAAGCCCCAGATGGTGAGCCCGAAACCCAGGTAAACCGCGTAGTCCCAGGGGCTCTGGACCTTGAGCACCGTGCCATAGACCATCGCCAGCAGGCTGACGCTCAGCAGATTGCTCAGGCCCAGCCAGAAGCTACCGAAAAAAGTGCGGCTGAAGCGCGCCAGGGTACGCAGCCAGGCGGAATACCACCACACCCGGGCTGTGCGCCAGGCATAGCGCAGGCCGTAGCCACTGACGGTGGCGGACTCCCGCAGGCGTCCGAACGATGCCGGATTGGGCTGATTCATGATGCGGCGACTCCATGGCCATAGACGGCGAAGGCCTCCTCCAGGGAGCCATCAAAGACCAGTTGTCCGTGCTCAAGCACCAGACCCCGGTGGCAGAACTGCGCCAGCAGTTCATTGGAATGGGAGGCCAGGATCAGGGTGCCGGCCTGGCCCAGGAACTGGGCCAGGCGGTCGCGGGCGCGGGAGATGAACCACTGATCACCGGCGCCGATGCCCTCGTCAAGGGCCAGGGCTTCGTGGCGGAAGGAGGTCAGCAGGCCGAACTGAAGCCGGGTTCGCATGCCATCGCTGTAGGTGCGAATCGGCATGTGAATGAAATCGGCCAGACCGGTGAATTCCACCAGTTCGTCGAAGAACTCCCTGAAGCCTTTCAGCGTGTTGGCATTAAACAGGTACTGGGCCCTGGCTGCATGCCAGCCGGTCAGGTCGGTGTCGACCCAGAAGCTCTTGTTGATCAGAGGAACGATCTGGCCATGGCGCTCGATCCGGCCCGCGCTGGGGGCGTAGACATCGGCCAGCAGTCGCAGCAGGGTGCTCTTGCCGGCTCCGTTGTGCCCCAGCAGGGCTACGCGCTCACCCCGCTGGATCTGGAAGCTGAGATCGCCGAGGGCCCGGATCACCGCGCCGCCATGGCGACCGCGCCGCAGCATCCCGCCCGTGAGCCCGTTCACCAGAGCGGATGGCAGGGAGTGACCTCCGACCGCCTGGACGGGGATGTCGAGTGCCACCCGATCCAGGATCACCAGCGGATCGCTCGCTGGCTGCTTCGGGGGATCGCTGCGGACATCGCTCACGGCGTGAATGGGATCGGCAGAGGTGGAGACAGGTGTTGAGGCGGGTGTCGAGGCCGGGCTGGAAGGGTCTGGTGACCGGTTCTGCGATAGCCCAGAAGCCAGGGCGCGGCCCGGACTTCAGGGCCTGGAGTTCACTGTTTCAACCCCACATCTCACCCTATCATGCTGCAGATGTCTAAAAATATTTCTCTGTCGGTCAATTAGGTTGCCATTGCTATGATGCTCCGCGCTGTGATGCGGTGCTTTCTGATTCTCTGGTCGGCGAGGAATGGCCTGCAGCGAATTGTCTTTTGATGCAATGTCTTGTGGCGCAATGGCTGGCGATGCAACGGGTTGCAACCCGATGACGTGTGATCGGTTGATGTGGGCAGGTCTTGCTGTTGATTCTGTGGATCCGGCGCCGCTCCGCTGTCGTCGTCGGCCCCTGGCCGGTTGAGATCCGGGCAGCGCCGGAGCCGGGGGTTGGCGATGGAGTCGATGCCTCAGCGACCGCTGGCCTTCAGCACCGTCTTGATCGTCTTCAGCAGGATCAGCAGGTCGAGGCCCACACTCCAGTGGCGCAGGTAATAGAGGTCGTAGCTCAGCTTGAGCTCCGCCTCCGCCACGCTGGCGGCGTAGGGAGCGCAGACCTGGGCCCAGCCGCTGAGGCCGGGGGGCATCCAGTGGCGTTTGCGGTAGTGGGGGATCGCCGCTTCCAGTTCGTGTTCGAGCTCCGGTCGCTCCGGCCTCGGCCCGATCAGACTCATGTCACCCCGCAGCACGTTCAGCAGCTGGGGCAGCTCATCGAGGCGCACCCGGCGCAGCAGCCAGCCGATCCGGGTGATGCGGCAGTCCCGCCGCCGGGTCCAGCTGGCGGGCTCATCCGGGTCGCTGCAGCGCATCGTCCGCAGCTTGACCACCCGGAAGCTCTGGCCCATCAGGCCGCTGCGCTCCTGGACGTAGAACACGGGCCCCCGGTCCTCCAGCCAGATCAACAGTCCAGCCAGCGCGATCAGGGGCAGGGTCAGCAGCAGCAGGGCGGCGGCCACGGCCACATCGGCCGCGCGCTTGAGCTGCCTCTGCACACTCAGCGTGTCGGCCCAGGGCACGTCCTCGAGGGTGAGAGCCGCCTCCGGAAGGTGGGCGGGCAGCAGCCGCTGCTGCTGCTGTTCCGCCATCTCCAGCAGTGAGGGAAAGCGGGGCTGGCGCAGGCGCACCACCCGCCGCAGCACGAGGCGCAGGCCCACGGCCCAGAGGCTGAGGCCGGCCAGCAGGGTCAGCTGGATGCGGCGGTGCCCGAGGGTGAAGCTGGCCGGCAGATTGAACAACCAGTAGGCCAGCACCACCATCAGGGTGGTGGCCAGGGCGGCGGCGCCGAGGCGCACCACCACCTGACCCTTCGGTAGATGCGGCCAGCGCAGCAGGGTGTAGCTGCCGAACAGCCAGCTGAACAGGATGTAAACCAGGCTGAACGGAATCAGCCAGCCAGGGTGCTGCAGCAGGTCGCTGCCGTGGATCCGATCGGTGACGGCAGCGGCCGCCAGCACCCCGAGCAGATCGCCCACGGCACAGAGAATGAGCACCTGGCGTGGCTTCGCCCAGACCAAGGCCGTCCCATTCCTGCCGGATCAGGCGAATTTACCGCCTGGTCCGGCTTCGACGGCCGCTGCCGGCAGCAGCACCATCCGTGGTGGGGCCTAGGATCCCACCCCACACCCACAGCGTGATGGCGGCCTCGGCCCAGCACCTTTCGGCGGCGGTTCCCGCCAGCGGCCCGCAGCTGTCGCTTGGCCCGGGCCTGGAGCTGCAGGGTGAGCTCTTCGCTCTCGAGCCGGCCCCCGCCACCGCCGCCGGGCCGGCGCTGACCGCCGCCCCGGGCCCGGCGGTCGATCCGGACGCGAGCCTCGATGAGGCGACCCTGGTGGCCGAGGCCCTGGAGCGGCCGCGCCATCGTCGGGGGATCCAGGCAGCGGCCCCCGACGATGGCGACGGGTCCGAGGCGGCGGTGCAGGGGACCGCCCCGGCGGTGGATCACCGCGGTGGGGCCACGGATGACGGGGCCACGCCTGCCAGCGGTGCTGAGGACCCGGACGGTGCTGAGGGTGCAGGCGGCGCCGAGGACGCAGACGCTGTTGAGGAGTCCGACCTGCCCCGCTGGCACCACCACAGCCTGGTGGATCCCGCCGGCCTGCCGCCGGTGCTGCGCCATTACGTGCAACTCAAGGCGGCGGAGCCGGACCGGGTGCTGCTCTATCGCCTGGGCGATTTCTATGAGGTCTTCTTCGAGGACGCGATCCTGCTCTCGCGGCTGCTGGAGCTGACCCTCACCGGCAAGGAGGCTGGCCGCGCCCACGGCCGGGTGCCGATGGCCGGCATTCCCCATCACGCGGCCGAGCGCTACTGCTCGGAACTGCTGCGTCGCGGCCATTGCGTGGCCCTCTGCGATCAGCTCGAGACCACCCCGGCCCGTGGCGAGCTGCTGCGCCGCGGCATCACCCGGGTGCTGACGCCCGGCACGGTGCTGGAGGAGGGCATGCTCAGCGCCCGCCGCAACAACTGGCTGTGCGCGGTCGTGCTGGAGGGGGATCGCTGGGGGCTGGCGGTGGCCGACGTCAGCACCGGCGAGTTCCGGGTCACCCAGCGCCGCGGCAGTGCCGGCCTGCATCAGGAGCTGCTCCAGCTCGAGCCGGCCGAGGCGGTCCGCCCCCATCCCCACCCGGAGGACCCCCAGGGCGACCCGGCTCCGGCCTGGTGTCCCCAGGACCTGCGCCTCAGCGGCCTGGCGCGGACCCCCTTCGAGCTTCCCGAGGCCAAGGCCCGCCTGCGCCGTCACTTCCGGCTCGCCACCCTCGATGGGCTGGGTCTGGCAGAGGCGCCCCTGGCCCTGCGGGCAGCCGGTGGGCTGCTGGCCTACCTCGATGCCACCCAGGCCCTCGATCCCGATCCCCAGAGCGGTACGGAGGGCGGCGTCGGCGAACGGCTGACGCCGCCGATCCCCCTGGAGCCCCCCCGCCTCTGGCATGCGGGTGATCAGCTGGTGCTCGATGCCCAGACCCGGCGCAACCTCGAACTCACCCGCACCCAGCTCGGCGGAGGTCTGCACGGCTCCCTGCTCTGGGCCGTCGATCGCACGATGACCGCCATGGGCAGCCGCTGCCTGCGCCGCTGGATCGAGGCGCCGCTGGTGGACGCGGCGGCCATCGGCTGCCGCGCCGATGGCGTCGAGGAGCTGGTGCGCCAGCGCCCCCTGCGGCTGGCCCTGCGGCGCCTGCTGCGGCCCATGGGCGATCTGGAGCGGCTTGCCGGCCGGGCCGGTGCCGGCAGCGCCTCCGCCCGCGACCTGGTCGCCCTCGCCGACGGCCTGGAGCGCCTGCCCCGCCTCGCCGGTCTGCTGCGCCAGGCCGGCAGCGCCCCCCTGGCGGCCCTGAACCGGCCCTGGCCCGATCTGGAGGCGCTGGCGGCCCGGCTCCGCCACGACCTGGAGGAGGCGCCGCCGCTCTCCCTGACCGAAGGCGGTCTGATTCACGACGGCGTCGACCCGGTGCTCGATGCCCTGCGCAACCGGCTCGATGACCAGCAGGCCTGGCTCGCCGGCCAGGAAGCCCTGGAGCGCCAGGCCAGCGGCAACCCCAACCTGCGTCTGCAGTACCACCGCAGCTTCGGCTACTTCCTGGCGGTGAGCCGGGCCCGGGCCGCCCGGGTGCCCGATCACTGGATCCGTCGCCAGACCCTGGCCAATGAGGAGCGCTTCGTCACGCCTGAGCTCAAGAGTCGCGAGGGCAGGATCCTGCAGCTGCGCACCCGCGCCTGCCAGCGGGAGTACGAGTTGTTCTGCGGCCTGCGCGAGCTGGTTGGGGAGCAGGCCGGTCCGATCCGCGCCGCCGCCCGGCTGGTGGCGGAACTCGACGCCCTGGTCTCCCTGGCCGATGTGGCCGCCACCGGCGGCTGGTGCCGGCCCGTGCTCTGTGAAGGCCGCGACCTGGTGATCCAGGCGGGTCGCCATCCGGTGGTCGAGCAGCTGCTGGCGGAGGAGTCCTTCACCCCCAACGACCTCAGCCTCGGCATCGCCGACGGTCCGGATCTGCTCGTGCTGACTGGGCCCAACGCCAGCGGCAAGAGCTGCTACCTGCGCCAGACCGGTCTGCTGCAGGTGCTGGCCCAGATCGGCTCGTGGGTGCCGGCCCGTTCCGCCCGGCTCGGGATCGCCGACCGGATCTTCACCCGGGTCGGCGCCGTGGACGACCTGGCGAGCGGCCAGTCCACCTTCATGGTCGAGATGGCGGAAACGGCCAACATCCTTCACCACGCCACCGATCGCTCGCTGGTGCTGCTCGATGAGATCGGGCGCGGCACCGCCACCTTCGATGGCCTGGCGATCGCCTGGGCGGTGGCCGAGCACCTGGCCGACCGCGAGCGCGGCGGCATCGGTGCCCGCACGATCTTCGCCACCCACTATCACGAGCTCAACGAGCTGGCCGCCCTGCTGCCCCGGGTCGCCAACGCCCAGGTGCTGGTGGAGGAGACCGGCGACGACCTGGTGTTCCTGCACCGGGTGGTGCAGGGCGGCGCCAGCCGCAGCTACGGCATCGAGGCCGCCCGGCTCGCCGGCGTCCCGGCCTCGGTGGTGGTGCGGGCCCGCCAGGTGCTCGGGCGCATCGAGGCCAACAGCCATGTGGCCGTTGGCCTCCAGGGGCCGGGCGAGGCCACCGCGCCCCCCACCCCGTCTGCCGGCCCTGCTTCTGCCGGCTCTGGCGCGCCTGTCGCCACGCTCCCAGACCCCGCCCTGCCCGCCGCCACCTCCGCCGTCTCGGTCACCGCAGCGGCCGCCGTCGTGCCGGCGGCCCAGGAGCGCCGGCGCAGGGCCCGGCGGGTCGCCTGAGCAGCGAGGCTCCCCTGCCCTGCCGGCCGGCACCTCCTTCGCTTGACTCCCCGGACTGCCGCCCTGCCGGCGCTCCCGCCGCGTCGCCGGTGCGTTCCTCCTGGCCCGGCTGCCGGTCCGCCCGCCCGCTTCGGACCGCTGGCTTCAGGCCTGGGTCGCGCCGCGCTCCAGCCAGGCCCGCCGCAGCAGGGCGTTGACCGCCGCACCCACCAGGCCGGCGCCCCCGCGGCTGCCCTCGAGCCGGATCTGCTCCAGGCCGCTGGCAGCCAGCCGGCGCTTGCTTTCGGCCACGCCCACGAAGCCCACCGGCATGCCCACCACCAGCGGCGGCGGCGGCGCCCCGGCGGCCACCCGCTCCAGCAGGCACTCCAGGGCGGTGGGGGCGCTGCCCACCAGCACCACCGCCTCCGGATGGGCGTCCAGGGCCAGGGCCATGCCCGCGGCGGTGCGGGTGGAGCCCGGCGGGGCCACCGGCGGCGCCCACCCCAGCACGCTCAGCACCGGATTGGCGAAGGTCCGGCCGGCCATCGGCGCCACGGCCGCCGCCGCCATGGCGGTGTCCGTGAGGATCGGACAGCCCGAGGCCAGGGCCGCCATGCCGACGGCGCAGGCCCCGGGGGAGATCACCAGCAGGGGGGCCAGGCCCGGATCGCCGCTGCTGTGCACCAGCCGCTCGAGCACGTCCCGCTCCGCCGGCGGCAGGCCGGTGTCCCCCAGCAGGGTCCGGATGCGGCGCAGGCTTTCCACCAGGATCGGATGGTCGGCGAAGGCCTCGGTCGATCCGGGGGCTGGGCCGGTCAGGCTGGGGCTGCCGCTGGAATCGGTCGCCACCATGGCGGAGGGGAGGGCGTGGGGGCTCGAAGCCGAGGGTAGATTCCCAGCTCCAAGGCCGGCCAGATGCCGATCCACCTGTACTGGGGGGACGACGAGGCCGCCCGCACCCGGGCGGTCGATGCCCTGGTGGAGCGCTGGCTGGATCCGGCCTGGGCCGCGATCAACCTCAGCCGCCTCGATGGCAACGACCCGGCCCAGGCGGCCCAGGCCCTCGAGGAGGCGCGCACGCCGCCCTTCGGATCCGGCGCCCGCCTGGTGATCCTGCAGCGCAATCCGTTCTGTGCCGCCTGCTCGGCGGAGCTGGCGGCCCGGCTCGAGGCCAGCCTGCCGTTGATTCCCGCCGAGGTCTATCTGATTTTGGTGAGTGCCGCCAAGCCCGATGCCCGCCTGCGCACCACCAAGGCCGTGCGGGCACTGGCCGAGGAGCGCTGCTTCGCCCTGCCCGCCATCTGGGACGGGGAGGGCCGCCTCGATCTGGTGCACAGCACCGCCCGGGAGCTGGGGCTGCAGCTGGAGGCTGCCGCCGCCGAGGCCCTGAGCGAGGCGATCGGTAGCGACAGCGCCCGACTGGCGAGCGAACTGGAGAAGCTCGCGCTGTACTGCGACGGCCGGGTGATCGATGCGGCGGCGGTGGATGCCCTGGTGGGGGGGCGGTCCACCAGCGCCCTGGCGGTGGGTGATGCGCTCCTGGCGGGCCGGGCGGTCGAGGCCATCGGCCTGGTGGATGCGCTGTTGGTGGCCAATGAACCGGCCCTGCGGATCGTCGCCTCGCTCAGCGGCCAGATCCGCGGCTGGCTGTGGGTGTCCCTGCTGGAGGCCGGCGGCGAGCGGGATGTGGCCGTGATCGCCAAGGCGGCCGGCATCGGCAACCCGAAGCGGGTCTACGTGCTGCGCCGGCAGGTGCAGGGGCGATCGCCCTCCCAGCTGCTGACCCTGCTCGGTCGCGTGCTGGAGGTGGAAGCGGCCCTCAAACGCGGCGCCTCCCCCGGCGATGCGTTCCGCGACGGCTTCCTGCTGCCGCTGCAGCGCTGAGGGCCTGAGCAGGACCGCCCGCCGGCCCGGGCGGATAATCAGCTCCGTCTGTCGCAACGACGCCACCGATGGCCCTGCTGGTTCAGAAGTTCGGGGGCACGTCGGTGGCCGATGTGGAGCGGATCCAGACCGTGGCCCGCCGCATCGCCGCCTGCCGGGATGCCGGCCACGACCTGGTGATCGTCGTCTCGGCGATGGGCCACACCACCGATGAGCTCACCGGCCTGGCCCGGGCGATCACCGCCGATCCGCCCCGCCGGGAGATGGACATGCTGCTGGCCACCGGCGAGCAGGTGTCGATCGCCCTGCTGTCGATGGCCCTGCATGCCCAGGGGGTGCCGGCGGTGTCGATGACCGGGACCCAGGCCGGGATCGTCACCGAATCGGCCCATGGCCGGGCGCGCATCCTTGAGGTGCGCACCGAACGGCTGCGCCGCCTGCTCGACGATGGCCAGGTGGTGGTGGTGGCCGGCTTTCAGGGCACCAGCAGTGGCACCGCCGGCACCCCCGAGATCACCACCCTCGGCCGGGGCGGATCCGACACCTCGGCGGTGGCCCTGGCGGCCGCCCTCGGCGCCGACGCCTGCGAGATCTACACCGACGTGCCCGGGGTGCTCACCACCGATCCCCGCAAGGTGCCCGATGCCCAGCTGATGGAGAGCGTCAGCTGCGATGAAATGCTGGAGCTGGCTAGCCTCGGGGCCGCCGTTCTGCATCCGCGGGCCGTCGAGATCGCCCGCAACTACGGCGTGCCGCTGCGGGTCCGCTCCAGCTGGAGCGAGGAACCCGGCACCCTGCTCACCAGCGGCAGCGCCCGCGCCACCGGCAGCGAGGGCCTCGAACTGGGCAAGCCTGTCGATGGCGCCGAACTGGAGACGGCCCAGGCCGTCCTGGCCCTCTCCCATGTTCCCGACCGTCCCGGTGTCGCCGCCAGCCTGTTCGAGGCCCTCGGCCAGGCCGGCCTGAATGTCGATCTGATCGTCCAGTCCACCCACGAGGGTTCCAGCAACGACATCGCCTTCACCGTTCCCGCCGCCGACGGCCCCCGGGCCGAGGCCATCTGCCGGGAGGTGCTGGCGGCCCTGGGGGCGGGGGAGGCCCGCCTGACGGCCGAGACCGGCATGGCCAAGCTCAGCATCGCCGGCGCCGGCATCATGGGTCGGCCCGGTGTCGCCGCCCGCCTGTTCGACACCCTGGCCCGGCTCGGCATCAACCTGCGCCTGATCGCCACCAGTGAGGTCAAGGTGAGCTGTCTGGTGGACAGCCTGCAGGCGGCCAAGGCCCTGCGGGCCGCGGCCGACGCCTTCGAACTCAGTGAAGCGCAGCTGCGCGACGGCCCCCTGGCCTGTCATGTCGGTGATCCCGCCGTGCGCGGTGTGGCGCTGGATCGGGACCAGGTGCAGGTGACCGTGCGCGGCGTCCCCGATCGCCCGGGGGCCGCCGCCGCGATCTGCCGCGCCCTGGCCGACAACGGCATCAGCCTCGATGCGATCGTCCAGTCGGAGCGCACCCATGGCAGCGGGGACAACCTCTGCCGCGACATGAGCTTCACGCTCCGGCGCGAGGACCGGCCCGGTGCCGAGCGGGCGTTGGCGGTGGTTCTGGCGGGCTGGCCCGGTGCCCGTTTCGAGGAGGGGCATGCCATCGCCCGGGTGAGCGCCGTGGGGGCGGGCATGGCCTGCACCGCCGGCACGGCCGCCCGCATGTTCCGCAGCCTGGCGGACGCCGGCATCAACATCGAACTGATCGCCACCAGCGAGATCCGCACCAGCTGTGTCGTGGCGGAGGCCGATGGGGTTCGGGCGCTGCAGGCCGTGCATGCCGCCTTCGGGCTCGGTGGCGAAGTGCTGCATCAGGCCAGGGGCACCGAGGCGCCCGTCTGAGGCCATGGGTGCGCCCGACGCCACCGGAGCGCCGGATGACACCCGTGGCAGCGCTCCCTGGAGGTGACCACCTCGCCAGCTCTCGCAGGCCGGCTGCCCCCGCCTTCAGGATCCGCTGATCCAGGCTGCCGGCACCGACGTCTCTGCTGCGTGGGGGCTGCGTGCCCTCCCGCGGCTGCCCCCGATCGCGCGGCGGCCGCCCGTGGTTCGGGTCCCTGCCGGTTGGCCTGAGCTCCAGCACGACCCTGCGGGCCGGACCGGAGCGGTGGCTGGGCCCGTGCTGGGGCTGTGCCCCCCGCACTGCCTCAAGGCCGCAGGCAGGGCCCTGTTCAGCGCCGGCCCTCGGCGTGCATCCAGCTGATCCAGTCGGCGGAGATGCCCTTGGGACAGGCCGCCTCGCACTCCAGATGGCTGCTGCAACCCCCGAAGCCCTCCTCGGCCATGCGCTGCTGCAGGGCCTGGGCGCGCCGGGCCCGCTCCGGCTGACCCTGCGGCAGCTGGCCCAGGTGCGCCAGCTTGGCGGCCACGAACAGGCTGGCGGAGGCGTTGCGGCAGCTGGCGACGCAGGCGCCGCAGCCGATGCAGGTGGCGGTGTCGAAGGCGGAGGCGGCCTGGTCGCGGCCGATCAGGATCGCGTTGGCATCCGGGGCCTGGCCGGCATTGACCGAGCAGTAGCCGCCCGCGGCCAGGATCCGGTCGAAGCCGGAGCGATCGACGCTCAGATCCTGCATCACCGGAAACGCGCGCGCCCGGAACGGTTCGAGCAGGAGCGTGGCGCCATCGGCGAAGTGGCGCAGATACAGCTGGCAGACGCTGGTGCGCTCCCGCGGCCCGTGGGCCTGGCCGTTCACCAGGAAGCCGCAGGAGCCGCAGATGCCCTCGCGGCAGTCGTGGTCGAAACCGACCGGCCGCTGGCCTGCGGCCACCAGGCGCCGGTTGAGCTGATCGAGGGCCTCGAGCAGCGACAGATCGGGAGACAGCGCCTCCAGCCGGTGCTCCTCAAAGCCGCCGCCGCTGTCGGGTGCCGCCTGGCGCCAGATGCGCAGGGTGAGACTCAGTGAACCTGCCATGGTCAGCGGCGGCACGATGCCGGAATCCGTTCCATGATGGAACGAGGTTTGTTGTTCTGTAGGGGTAGCTGTGTCAGCACCATCGGGACCATCGGGGGGTTCAGGCGCCGCACCCAGCATTGACAGTCTTGAGCATGGCGAACGCCCGTTCGTGCTGGCCGACCAGCGCGGCAACGTGCTGCGGATCAACGCCGCCTTTGAGCAGATCTACGGATGGACGATCGAAACGCTCGGCGGCCAGCCTCTCAGTGAAATCCTTCCCGAAAGTTTCCAGATGGCCCACCAGCTGGGCTTCTCGCGCTTCACCGCCACCGGTCACTCCACGATCCTGGCCCATCCCCTCGAGCTGGCCACCATCTGCAGTGATGGTCGCAGCATCGTGTCCGAGCACTTCATCGTCGCCGAACGGCAGGGCGACGAATGGGTGTTCGGAGCCACCCTCACTCCCCTCGCCGAACTGGATCCCCCTGAGATCCAAGGCCCATGAGCTCCGGCGCGGCCCCCGGTGAGGACGCACGTTTGGTCACCGAGCTGCGGCGGACCCTGGGACGACTGGAGGCGGCGCTCGCCACGATTGACGACAGCCTGGTGATCACCAGCCCATCGGGGATGGTCCAGTGGTGCAACGCTTCCTTTGAGCGGCTGGTGGCCCGGCCACGGCTGCTGTTGCTGGGCCGACCACTGGCGACGCTGCTGCCCCGCCAGGCCGACGGGGAGCCGTTGATGCCCGAGCACTGGCACGACGCTGCCGCCGCCAAGGGCGAGCGTCGCATCGTGGTGCTCTCCCGCGAGCCGCTGCGGGCTATCGAGATGGAATGGGAGCCCGTGCTCAGTGAAGACTCCCGTCCCCTGATCTTCTGTTTCCGGGATATCTCCGCCCGGATCTCCAACGTCGAGCTGCGGGAGGAGGTGGAGCGGGTGGCCCTGCAGCGGGCCCAGGCCGAACGGGTCAATCAGCAGCTCCAGGAGGAGCAGATGCGCCTGGCGGCCCAGGTGATCGAGTGCCCGGTCACCGGTCTGCCCAACCGCCGCGGTCTGCAAAGCCACATCGCCAGGTCCCTGCGGCACCTGCGCAACCATGCCGGTGCCGTCTCGCTGCTGTTCTGCGACCTCAACCGCTTCAAGGAGGTCAATGATCTGTACGGGCATCAGGTGGGCGATGAACTGCTGATCGAGATCGCGCGACGCCTGCAGGACAACCTCGGCCCCGGCAACGTGCTGGCCCGCCTGGGGGGCGATGAGTTCGTGGCGCTCACTGCTTCCACCGGCGGCGACGGGGCGCAGCAGGAGGCGGTGGTGCTGGCCCAGCGCCTGCAGCGGGCCCTCTCGCAGCCCTGGCTGATCCAGGGCACGGTCATCCATCCCTCGATGAGCGTGGGCATCGCCACCAGCCGGGATCCGCTGCTGGCGGCTGATGAGCTGCTGAGGCGGGCCGACATGGCGATGTATGAGGCCAAGAGCCTCGGGGGAGAGGCCATCGTCTGTTACGACGAGGTGATGGATCGGACCCTGCGCCGTTCCGTCGCCCAGCGGGCCCGGCTGGAGCAGGCGATCGGCCGGGATGGTCTTTGTCTCCTCTATCAGCCGATCGTTGATCTCGAGGCGGGTCGGACCGTGGGAGTGGAGGCGCTGGTGCGGTTGCTGGCCCCGGGTGGTGATCTGATTCCGGCCCAGGAGTTTCTCCCCCTGGCCGAGCGCACCGGCCTGATCTATCGACTCGGGACCTGGGTGCTCGATCGGGTTCTGCACGATCTGCAGAATCTGGGCTCCCTCCCGCCCAAGAGCCGGATCTCATTGAATCTGAGCCCGCGGGAGATGCGTCGCGAAGGGTTCGCCGCGCAGCTGCTGGAGCGGATCCGTCGCGGGGGCATCGCTCCGGAGCGCCTGGCGGTTGAGGTGGGCGAGAGCATTCTGGTCGAGCGGCCCGATCACAGCAGTCGCGAACTGGCGCAGCTGCGGGAGGCCGGGATGCATGTACACATTGACAACTTCGGCAGCGGCTACTCGAGCATGGCCTGGCTGGCTCGCCATCCGGTCGATGCGATCAAGCTGGAGCGGGCCTTCATCGCCGCCCAGCCCGCGGATGCCCGCGGGGTTCGGGTGCTTGAGGCCATGGTCGAGCTCGCCCATGACCTCGATCTGGCCGTCGTGGTCCAGGGGGTGGAGAACGAGGAGCATGAACAGCGGGTGCGCCAGCTGGGCTGCCACCTGGTTCAGGGCTGGCGCTACGGCAGGGAGAGCGCTGATCTGTCCGGGTTGCTGCGGGCCGGCGCCTGTCCCCTCAGCGGTAATCCCGTCGACTCGGTGTGACGCTGGTGTAGCTGAGGGGTTCGCTGTGGCGCCGCGGTTCGCCGCCCGGATCGTGCTCCCAGGCCGCGATGTGGCAGAACTTGGCGTCATCCCGCAGGGCTTCGCCATCCGGCGTGCGGTGTTCCTCGCGGAAATGGGCGCCGCAGGACTCCTCACGGCTGAGGGCATCGCGCAGCATCAGATCGGCCAGCTCGAACAGATCAGCGACCCGCAGGGCTTTCTCCAGTTCCGGGTCGATCGCCGTGCCGTGGTCGGGCAGGGCCAGATCGTGTTCGAAGGCCGACCGAAGGTCGGCCAGCTCCACCAGGGCCCGGCGCAGACCGGCGGCCTGGCGGCTGATGCCGCAGGCGTCGATCATCAGCTGGCCGAGGCGGCGGTGGAAGCCATCCACTGGCTGCCGGCCTCCCGTCGCCCGCAGGGCGGCGATGCGCGCCTGCACCGCCGCCACGGCCTCCCGGCAGGCGGGATGGTCGTCGCTGACCGTTGGTAGGGGGTGGGAGGCGAGCCAGGCCGGCACCGTGGCGGGCGCGATGAAGGTGCCGTCGGCCAGGCCCTGCATCAGGGCGCTGGCTCCGAGCCGGTTCGCACCGTGCTCCGAGAAGTTGGCCTCCCCCAGCACGAACAGTCCCGGAATCGTGCTCATCAGCTGGTAGTCCACCCAGAGCCCGCCCATCGTGTAGTGCGGGGCCGGCGCGATGCGCAGCGGGGTGGCCAGGGGATCGTCGCCGGTGATGCGCTCGTACATCTCCAGCAGGTTGCCGTAGCGGGCCAGGATCACCTCCCGGCCCTCACGGGCGATCGCCTCGCTCAGATCGAGGTACACCGCAGGGCCGCCGCTGCGGCCGCCGGAACCGACACCCCGGCCCTCCAGGCAGAGCTCGCGCGCCCGGCGTGAGGCCACATCGCGCGGCACCATGTTGCCGAAGCTCGGATAACGGCGCTCCAGGAAGTAGTCCCGCTCCTGCTCCGGAATCCGCTCCGGCGGGCGGTCATCGCCGATGCGGGCCGGCAGCCAGATGCGCCCGTCGTTGCGCAGGCTTTCGCTCATCAGCGTCAGCTTGCTCTGGGAAGGATCACCCGGGGGGATGCAGGTGGGGTGGATCTGGGTGAAGCAGGGATTGGCGAAGAAGGCCCCTCGCCTGTGGGCGCGCCAGATGGCGGTGGCGTTGCTGCGCAGGGCGTTGGTGGAGAGGTGGTAGACGTTCGAGTAGCCACCGCTGGCCAGCAGGACGGCGTGGCCGGTCATCGTCTCCAGGCTCCCCGTGCGCTGGTTGCGGCACACCACGCCGCGGGCCACGCCATCCACCACGATCAGATCGAGCATGTCGCGGCGGCTGAGCAGCTCCACCCGTCCCGCCTCCACCTGGCGCATCAGGGCCGAGACGGCGCCGTAGAGCAGTTGCTGGCCGGTCTGGCCCCGGGCGTAGAAGGTGCGGCTCACCTGCGTGCCGCCGAAGCTGCGGTTGGCGAGGGTGCCGCCGTATTCGCGGGCGAAGGGCACGCCCAGGGCCACGCACTGATCGATGATGCCGATGCTCAGTTCGGCGAGGCGATGGCAGCCCGCCTCCCGGGCCCGGAAGTCTCCACCCTTGACCGTGTCCCGGAACAGGCGTTCGATGCTGTCGCCGTCGTTGGCATCGTTGCGCGCGGCATTGATTCCCCCCTGAGCCGCCACCGAGTGGGCCCGCCGCGGGCTGTCGTGATACGTGATCAGGCGCACCCGATAGCCCTGTTCGGCCAGGCTGGCGGCGGCCGAGGCCCCGGCCAGACCGCTGCCCACCACCAGGATGGTGAACCGGCGTCGGTTGGCTGGAGCCACCAGCGGCAGGCCGTCGCGGCAGCGCTGCCAGGCCGTCGGCAGCGGCCCGCCGGGCAGGCGGGGATTCAGGGGCGTGGTGGATGGCGTGCTCATGCGCCCAGGCCCCCAAGGATCAGGGCCAGCAGGGCGAAGCCACCCCCCAGGCCCAGCGCCAGCAGCCGGCCCACCTGACGGATGCGGGCCCCGTTGCCCGGATCCAGCAGGCCGAGGCTGCGGTGGGCCGCCTCGTGGCCGTGGAACAGATGCAGGCCCACCGCCAGGCTGCCCGTCACGTAGAGGGCCAGGCTCGCCGGCGACTCCAGCACCGTCAGCAGCGTCTGCAGTTCCTCCCCGGCGGCTGGCCGCTGCCAGCGCAGCTGTAGCAGATGCACCACCAGGAAGAGCAGCAGCAGGGATCCGGTCCACGGCGCCAGGGCCGCGGCACGGGAGGCCAGGCTCTCCAGCGGCCCCTGGCGGCGGCTGCGGCGCAGGGCCGGCGCCGGGCCCCGGGCCCGCCTCAGCCGCAGGGCCCGGGCCAGGGCCAGCCCCGGATGCAGCAGACCGGCGGCCAGCAGGGCCACCTCCACGGCCGGGAGCCAGGGCTGGCGATGCAGCAGAGCGGCATAGCGCTCGAAGCCCGCCGGATCGCCCACCGCCGGCAGCAGTCCCGCCAGATGCACCACCAGGAAACCCACCAGCAGCAATCCCGACAGCGCCACCCCGATCGCCGGGGTGCTGGCGAGGGGAGAGAGGCTGCCGCCGGGAGCTGAGGCCGGCGGCACCGGGTGATCAGACGTGCTCATGGTGGCCATGCTGATCCATGCCGGGGGCGGATGGGACCGTCCCGAACCTCTGCGCTGCCAGTGGCGGCTCAGCTCCGGCGGACTGGCGGCTCACCTGAGGCTCAATCGGTGGCCTCCGGCAGGATGCCGCCGCTCTGCAGCAGCCGGGTACAGGCCGCGCCATCCAGGGGCCGGGAAAACAGGTAGCCCTGGTAGGCGTCGCAGTCCATTCCGGCCAGGATCGCCCGCTGTTCCGGTGTTTCCACCCCCTCCGCCAGGGTCTGCAGGCCCAGTCCCTTGCCCAGCTGCAGCGCCGTCCCCACCAGCACCCGGTCCGCCGCGCTGGTCTCGAGGTGGCTGATGAAGCTGCGGTCGATCTTGAGCCGGTGCAGGGGCAGCCGCTGCAGCGAGGCCAGGGAGGAGAAGCCGGTGCCGAAGTCGTCGATGGCCAGGCGCACCCCGAGGTCGGCCAGCGCATCGAGATCGGCGCTCAGCCCGGTGACCGGCAGGATGCACGACTCGGTGATCTCGAGTTCCAGCTGGGAGGCGGCCAGCCCGGTGCTGCTGAGCACCGCCGCCACCCGCTCGGCCATCGGCGGGCCGCTGGCATCGAACTGCAGGGGGGAGACGTTCACGGCCATCGGCGGTGGGGCCAGGCCGGCCAGCAGCCACGCCAACTGTTGCCGGCAGGCATGCTCCAGCACCCACTGACCCAGGCTCTGGATCAGGCCGGTGCGCTCCGCCAGGGGGATGAAGCGATCCGGACCCACCGGTCCGAGGCTGGCGTCGTGCCAGCGCAGCAGGGCCTCGTGGCCGATCAGCCGACCCGTCCGGTCCACCTGGGGCTGGTAGGCGATCCAGAGGCCCTCCGATTCCAGCGCCCGCCGCAGCCGCGATTCCAGATTGAGTTCCTGCTGCAGCCGCACCGTGAACACGGGGTCATAGATCTGCGAGCGTCCGCTGCCGGCGCTCTGGGCCCGGCTGAGGGCGGTGGCGGCGTGGCGCAGCAGGGTCTCCGCTTCCTTGCCATGGTCGGGATGGAGGCTGACGCCGGCGCAGAAGTCCAGGGCCAGCCGGTCCCCCGTCGGCAGTGCCAGGGCGCTCCACAGGGAGGCGCGCAGGGCGGCCACCAGGGCTTCGGCGTCCGCTCCCCGCGCCCCCGGCCGCAGCAGCAGGAACTCGTCCCCGCCGACGCGTCCCAGCCAGTCGTTGCTCTGCAGGCTGCCCCGCAGGTGCTCCGCCACGTCCTGCAGCAGCCGGTCCCCGGCCGCACGGCCGAAGGTGTTGTTGATGCGTCCAAACGCATCGAGATCCAGCCAGAGCACCGCCAGGGGTTCATCGGGATGGTGGGTCAGCCGGAGGCGCAGCCAGCGCAGGATGCCTTCCTCGTTGGCCAGGCCGGTGAGGCGGTCCCGGAACGCCAGCCGCTCGAGCTGGCGTCGGGCCAGGGTCAGCTCGGTCACATCGCGGGCGATCATCGTGCTGCCGGCTCGGCCCGCGCCCGTGCCGCCGCGCGGGCGGAACTCCAGCTCCAGCAGGCGCCGTTCGCCTGCCGCGTTCAGCACCTGCAGCCGCTCCCGGCGCGGGCGCCCCGCCAGGATCGCCCCCATCAGCTGGTCGTAGGTCTCCCGATCGTCGTCGGCGACCAGCTCCCGCAGGGAGCGGCCCTGCAGCGCCCCCGGCGCCAGTTGCAGGATCGCGTGCATCGTCGGGTTGGCGAAGCGGAAGCGCTGGCCGCCATCGAGCAGGGCCAGGCCGTCGCCGAGCTGATCCACGAATTGCCGGTAGCGCTCCTCGCTCTGGCGCAGACGCCGGATCAGGTCGCCCTGGGTCGCCACCACCGCCTCGCTGCGGCGCAGCCGCCGCCGCTCGTCCAGATCCCGCAGGGAGGCGGTCCAGACCGCGCCGGTGCCTGCCGCCTCTTCCAACCGGCGGGCCAGGCATTCCACTGCCCTGGCCTCCCCATCGCCGATCAGGAGGTCGCATTCCATCAGCAGCGGCTCCCCTGATGCCAGGGCCGTCAGCCCCTGCTCCAGCTCCCGGGCCTGATCCGGATCGGCCAGCCAGCGGCGCAGGGGCTGGCCATAGAGACCGCTGAGGTTCACGCCGAGCAGGGCGGCGGCGCGGCCGTTGGCTTCGAGGATGCCCAGGCCGCCATCGAGCAGCAGCAAGCCATCGGCGCTGTCGGCCACCATCCGCCGCAGGTGCGGCAGCGACCGGGTGGCTTCCGTGAGCTCGTACCGCAGCCGCCGGATCTCCCGCTCCAGCCGCAGCCGCTCGGGGTCGTTCATCGACAGCCGGCGCCGGGCGGTGGTTCCCCAACGGCCCCGAGCACGAAGGCCGTCACCGCCGGCAGATCCTGCAGGCCCATGTGGCGGGCGCCGGTGGGGGCCAGCAGACAGGGGATGCGATCCAGTTCCCGGCTCCACCAGTCGGTGAACCCGTCGAGTTCCTGCTCGTCGAGGAAGGCCTGCGGCGCGGTGTCGAGGCCGATCTCGTCGAGGCAGGCCTCCAGCACCTCGGGGCTGGCGATGTTCGCACCGTCGCGCCAGAAGCGACGGAAGATCGCGCTGCGCAGGCGCCAGGCCTCGCTGGGGTTGTCCGCTTCGAAGGCGGCCTGCAGCAGCAGGGCCCGGCGGGAGTTGACCCAGGCGGGGGGCAGCTGCACGCCAAGGTCCGGGGCGCGGCGGCGCACATCGGCCACCTCCTGATGGAGGGTGCTGGCATCCTCGGGCTGGTTGCCATCGTCGAAGCGACGGGGCAGATGGGGCTTGTGCTCAACCCCCACCCAGCGCACCCGGTCGGCCAGGCCCAGGCCGGTGATCCATTCGTTGAGGGTGAAGCAATAGGGGCAATTGAAATCGGAGATCACCACCACCCGCGATCCGAGCAATTCCGGTGGCAGGGCGTTCATGGTGTCTTCCCCAGGAGCTCCGGGATCTGCCGGGAATCTCGGCAAATCTTAGGTTTGCTTCTCCCCGGCCACCGCTGGCCCTGAGGCTCTCCCAGGCCGCGTGGCTGGCCGTGTGGCTGGCCGGGCGGCCGCCGGGTAGGAAGGGGGGGCGATGCGCCCCGGGCCCTTGCTCCGTTCCCGACGCTCCACCGTGCTGAGCGCCTTCCTCACCCTGCTCAACGACCGCATGGGGGAGAGCATCGTCTTCCCGCTGCTGCCGTTCCTGCTGGCGAGCACCACCGGCGACGCCCGCACCCTGGGCCTGCTGACCGCCAGCTATGCCCTGGCCCAGTTCGTGTTCACGCCGCTGATCGGCGCCCTCAGCGATCGCTACGGCCGCCGTCCCGTGATCCTCGGCTGCGTGGCCGGCTCGGTGCTGGGCCTGGGATTGTTCGCCATCACCCTGTGCGTCCCCTGGCGCCAGGTCTGGCCGTCGGCCGCCGCCGCCGGCGTGCCCCTGATGCTGCTGTTCGCCGCTCGGTTGATCGATGGGGTGAGCGGGGGCACCGCAGCCACCGCCGGGGCCGTCCTCGCCGACATCACCCCCCCGGAGCAGAGGGCCAGGGCCTTCGGCCTGATCGGCGTCGCCTTCGGGCTGGGATTCATCCTCGGGCCGGCCCTGGGCGGGGTGCTGGCCTCCGTCTCGATCCAGCTGCCGCTGCTGGCGGCGGTCGGTTTCGCTCTGGTCAACCTGGTGGTGGTGGCCACGCTGCTGCCGGAAACCCATCCGCCGGCCGCCCGCATCCCCCTGCCGCGGCGGCGCCAGCTGCAGCCGGTGTCGCAGCTCGCGGCGGTGTTCCGCAATCCGCGCGTGCGGCGCATCAGCCTGGCCTTCTTTTTGTTTTTTCTGGCCTTCAACGGCTTCACGGCCGTGCTGGTTCTGTATTTCAAGCAGGCCTTCGGCTGGGGCCCCGGCCTGTCGGCCAATGCCTTCCTGGTGGTGGGGGTGGTGGCCACCGTGGTCCAGGGCGGCCTGATCGGTCCGCTGGTGCAGCGGCTCGGGGAGGGGCGGCTCACCCTGCTGGGGCTGGGTTTCGTGGTGCTGGGCTGCCTGCTGATCCTGCTGGTCAGGCCCGAGAGCAGCGTGCCGATGGTGTTCGTGGCCGTGGCGATCCTGGCCCTCGGCACGGGGCTGGTCACCCCCTGTCTGCGCAGCGTCGTCTCCCGCCGCCTCGATGACGGGGGCCAGGGGGCGGCCCTCGGCAGCCTGCAGGGACTCCAGAGCCTGGGCAGCGTCCTGGGGCCACCGCTGGCGGGGCTGGCCTACGAGACCCTGGGGCGCCGCAGCCCGTTCCTGCTGGGGATCACCCTGCTGCTGGGGGTGGCGCTGCTGGTGGGGTCGGCCCTGCCGCGCGAGGCGGAGCCCAGCCCCGCTCGACTTCCGGGCTGAGGAGTGCTGCGACACAGCGTCAGGACGGTGCTGATTGCTACGCTCGGTCCAAGAAAATGTTTATGGAGCGGAATAGATGAGCCGGTCAGATGGCACTGTGCTGGTGGATCCCGAGCTCTATATCAACCGCGAACTGAGTTGGATCGAGTTTAATCGCCGGGTGCTTGCTCAGGCTCTTGATGAGCACACTCCCCTGCTGGAGCAGGCCAAGTTCAGCGCCATCTTCAGCAACAATCTGGATGAGTTCTTCATGGTGAGGGTGGCCTCACTTCAGTCCCAGCAGGAGGCTGGGGTGAACACTCTCAGTGATGACGGCCGCACCCCGTTGGAGCAGCTGGAGGCGATCCAGACGGAGCTGCGTCCCCTGCTGGAGCTGCAGCAACAGCATTACCGCCACTCGCTCAAACGCAACCTCAGCGAGTACGGCATTCACCTGTTCGACTATCTGCGGCTTAACAAGCAGCAGAAGGCCTGGGTCGACGACTACTTCCGTTCGGCGGTGTTCCCCGTGCTCACGCCCCTGGCGGTGGATCCGGCGCACCCGTTCCCGTTCATGAGCAATCTCAGCCTGAACGTGGCGGTGCTGGTGCGCGATCCCGACACCGGCCAGCAGCAGTTCGCCCGGGTCAAGGTTCCCCAGAAGATCCTGCCCCGCTTCGTGCCGATTCCCAGCGAGCTGGCCGGCCGCGCCGCCAGACCGGTGTTCACGGCGGTGCCGCTGGAGCAGGTGGTGGCATTCAACCTGGAGCTGCTCTTCCCCGGCATGACGATCGAGGGGCACTACTTCTTCCGCATCACCCGGGACGCCGACCTGGAACTGCGCGACCTGGAGGCCGATGACCTGATGGAGGCCCTGCGGGAGGGATTGCGCAAGCGCCGCATGGGAGGGGAGGTGGTGCGCCTGGAGGTGGCCGATGAGATGCCTGATGAGGTGGTGCAGGTCCTGATGGAGGGCTGCGATGTGGAGCCGGAAGACCTCTACCGGATCAACGGCCCTCTGGGCCTCGATGATCTGATGACGCTCCTCTCGATCCCGCTGCCGGTGCTCCGGGATGTGCCGCACAAGGGCCGGACGGTCCCGGCCCTGCTGCGGGCCCAGCGCAGTCAGCTCGAGGACGGCTCGATCAAGGCCGAGGACTTCGAGAGCATCTTCCGCGTGATCCGGCGCGGCGATGTGCTCCTGCAGCATCCCTACGACCTGTTCGCCACCTCGGTGGAGGAATTCCTGAGCCAGGCCGCTGACGACCCTTCGGTGCTGGCGATCAAGATGACCCTCTACCGCACCTCCAAGGATTCACCGGTGGTGGCCGCTCTGATCCGGGCCGCCGAGAACGGCAAGCAGGTGATGGCCCTGGTCGAACTGAAGGCCCGCTTCGATGAGGACAACAACATCCAGTGGGCTCGCCAGCTGGAGCGCTCCGGGGTGCATGTGGTGTACGGCGTGCTCGGCCTCAAGACCCACACCAAAGTGGCGCTGGTGGTGCGGCGTGAGAAAACGAAATTGCGCAGTTACGTGCACATCGGTACGGGGAATTACAATTCACGCACGTCCAGTCTCTACACCGATCTTGGACTGCTCACCGCCCGTGAGGAGTTCGGTCAGGACCTGGTGGAGCTGTTCAACTACCTCACCGGTTTTTCGAAGCAGCAGAGCTTCCGCAAGCTGCTCGTGGCGCCGGTCACCCTGCGGCGCGGTATGGAGGATCGCATCCGCCGCGAGAGCGAGCATGCCCGTGCGGGCCGCGGCGGCCACATTCGCGCCAAGATGAATGCCTTGGTGGATCCTGCGATCATCGCCCTGCTCTATGAAGCCTCCCAGGCTGGTGTCACCATCGAGCTCGTGATCCGGGGGATGTGTTGCTTGCGCCCCGGCCTGCCGGGCATCAGTGACAACATCCGGGTTTCGAGTGTGATCGGTCGGTTCCTCGAACATTCCCGCCTGTTCTGGTTCGCCAATGGCGGCGAGGCGGAGCTGCTGATCGGCAGTGCCGACTGGATGCCCCGCAACCTTGACCGTCGTGTCGAGGCGGTGGCTCCTGTGGAGGATCCATTGCTACGTCAACAGCTTGAGGCACTGCTGGAGCTCTATCTCTCTGACACCTCCGCTTGGCATATGCAGAGTGATGGTCGCTTCATTCAGCATCAACCTGAGGGGGACGTGCGGCTGGTTCAGGCCACCCTGATGAAGCGCTGGCGGGGTGGTTTGCCGGTCGAGAAGGTCGGTGGGTAGTCGGCGCGACACAAACCTGAAACCTGACCGGCGACGCACAGGAAATCTTCCGTTTCTGGACGCTTCACCTGGGTCCACGGTGCTACATTCCGGCCAAATTCAATCGGAGGCTTGGGGTGATGGGGACACCTCTGCGTTCCGCCCTCACCGTGCTGGATGGCTCTGCCCCCAGCCCGGCCACCGGTGGACGTTCCGGCCGTCGCTCCGCGACGGTCGCTCCTGCGCGCTCAGCCGGTCGGCTCAGCGCCGACACCATTGGTTGGTATCTGAGCAGCATCGGCCGTGTGCCCCTGCTTACGCCCGCCGAGGAGATCGAGCTGGCGCACCACGTCCAGACGGCCAAGCGCCTGCTGGAGCTGCCCCCTGAGCAGCGCACCGCTCAGCAGAAGCGCCGCATCCGCATGGGACAGCGCGCCCGCGACCGGATGATGGCCGCCAACCTGCGGCTGGTGGTCAGCGTTGCCAAGAAGTATCAGAACCAGGGCCTGGAGCTGCTGGATCTAGTGCAGGAGGGCGCGATCGGCCTGGAGCGGGCGGTCGACAAGTTCGACCCCGCCATGGGCTACAAGTTCAGCACCTATGCCTACTGGTGGATCCGCCAGGGCATGACCCGGGCGATCGACAACAGCGCCCGCACCATCCGGCTGCCGATTCACATCAGCGAGAAGCTCTCCAAGATGCGTCGGGTCAGCCGTGAGCTCTCCCATCAGCTCGGCCGCCAGCCCAATCGCCTCGAGCTGTCGGAAGCGCTGGCCATGCTTCCCCAGGAGCTGGAGGAGCTGATTGCCCAGAGCGCGCCCTGCGCCTCCCTCGACGCCCATGCCCGTGGCGAGGAGGACCGGAGCACCCTCGGCGAACTGATCGCCGATCCCGCCAGCAACGAGCACTTCGATGCGATGGATCGCCATCTGCAGAAGGAGCATCTCGGTGCCTGGCTGTCCCAGCTCAATGAGCGTGAGCAGAAGATCCTGCGTCTGCGCTTCGGCCTGGAGGGCAGCGAACCCCTCACATTGGCCGAGATCGGCAGGCAGATCAATGTCTCCCGGGAGCGGGTGCGCCAGCTGGAGGCCAAGGCCATCCTGAAGCTGCGCCTGATGAGCAATCTGCAGCAGGCCGCCTGACGGGCGGCCGCTGGACCATGCCCCTGATGCCCGGCCCGGAGGCCTGGATCCAGCAGCTGATCGGCGTCGGCCTGGTTCTGGTCTGGCTCATTGCTCTGGCTCTCCTGGCCCTGGCGGTGCGCGGCCGCTGGCCCGCCCGGCGGGAGTGGAGCCGCAAGCTGGTGCACATCGGTGCCGGTGCCGTGGTGCTGATCGCCTGGTGGGCCGGCATCGCCCGGCCGCTGGCCCTGGTCGCCTCCGGGGTCGTGACCGTGATCGCCGCCCTGAACCATCGCTACCGCCTGCTGCCGGCCGTCGAGGATGTCGATCGCCGCAGCTACGGCACCATTGCCTATGGGGCCTCCTTCACCTTGCTGTTCGCCCTCTGGTGGCCTGCCCGGCCGGATGCGGTGGCGGCGGGGGTCCTGGTGATGGCCTGCGGTGACGGACTGGCGGGCCTGGTGGGTTCAGCCGTGGCCTCCCCGAGCTGGCAGGTGCTGGGTGAGCGGCGCTCCCTGGCCGGCACCGCCACGATGGCAGCGGCGGCTCTGGTCGTCCTGGCCGCTCTGGCCGCCCTGCCCGCCAGCCAGCCACCCCCGGTGGCCGCCCTGGCGCTGATCGCCCTGGCGGCCACCGCGATCGAGCAGCTGCCCCTTTTCGGCATCGACAACCTCAGCGTGCCCCTGGCTGTGGCCTGGTTGTGGACGGCCCTGGGCTGATCGCCGGGCCCGCGGCTCAGCGGCGCAGCAGCTCCTCGCAGCGGTGTTCCCAGTCCCGGGGGGTGCCGATGCCGGCCACCAGCAGGCGATCAGCGGGCTCCTGGCGCAGCCGCAGCTGCCACTGGCGGATCAGATCCGCCCGCTCCATCCAGGCGTCGAGCACCGTGCGCTGGATCGCTTCACCATCCCAGCGGCGCTGACCGGCCGCCTCCACGGCCCAGCCCAGCAGATCATCCAGCTGAAAGGGGCGGAAGCCGGCGAACAGCGGTCCGCTGGCCCCGTCAGCGCCGCTGTGGTGCTCCAGATAGAACAGTTGGAGGGGATCCGAGACACCGCAGAACTGCAGGAGATAGCTCATGAGCTGCACCTGAATGATCCTTCAGATCGACAGCGTAGGCATCAGCTCCAGCCGTGATGTCCAGTCCGAACGCTGTGTCGATTGCTGAAATGATCTGGCAGTCGCAGGCTCTGACTGCCAGCCCTGAACGCCCTGCTTTCCAGAGAGCGGAACGCCTGAATGCCTCCGGGGTCGTCAGTTCGCTGCGGCCGTTACTCCCGCTGCCAACCGCTCGCGGCAGACTGGTGGGAATACAGGCCTCCGGGCTCGGTCGCCGCCTCGATGTCAGCGCCACGTTTTCACCTCTCGATTCCGGCCCGCGACCTGGCCCTGAGCCTGGGATGGTATGAACGGGTTCTGGGTTGCAGGGCCGGTCGGCGCAGCGCTCTTGCCGGCATCCTCGATCTGGGTGGTCATCAGTTGGTCCTCCAGAGGGTGAGTGGTGAGCCCGAACTGGATCAGCCGGGCATCTATCCCCGCCACTTCGGTCTTGTGTTTGCCGATCTCGCTGACTGGCAGCTGTTGCGAGAGCGGATCGAACGGCTTGGCGAATCCTTTGCTGTAGCCCCCAAATGCCGTTACAGCGGTGAGCGGCTGGAGCACTGGACCTTTTTTCTGAAGGATCCCAGCGCCAACTGGCTCGAGTTCAAGCATTACCACCACCCGCAGGCTGTGCTCGGCTGCAGCGATCACAGCGAGGTGGGTGATCGCGAGCTGCGCTGACTCCGGCGCCACCTCAACCCTCGGATCCTGCATCGGCGGACGCGCCCGAACGGCTGAAGGGTCGCCTCGGCCCGGGCCTCGCTTTACTCGGCCCGTTTCAGGAACCGCCCTGCCAGCCGGACCGCCAGCACCACGCTGGCCAGTCCGTAGGAAGCGAAGGTGATCGCCTGGCCGCTGCTGCCGGCCTCATAGGCGCCCCGCCCCAGCAGCACCGCGTCGGCCACGGAAGCGGCCGTACCCCAGAGCAGCACCCAGACGCTGACGTAGGTGATGCCGCGCAGGGTGGGGTTCATGGCCGCTGAGGTCTCCGGTTCCAGGACTGGCGTGGGCTGGTGGTCAGGGTTTCGGTCCAGGGGGGCGATGCCCCGGCTCAGGCGGTGACCAGCCGCTGTTCCCGCACTTCCCGCACCGCCGCGGCCAGCTGGTCGAGCAGGCCGAGGGTGGTGGGCAGGTCGATGCAGGCGTCGGTGACGCTCTGGCCGTAGGTCAGCTGGGACAGGTCGCTCGGGATCGACTGGTTGCCGGCCACCAGATGGCTTTCCAGCATCACCCCCATCACATGCACCGATCCGGCCCGCACCTGCTCGGCCAGGGCGCTCAGCACCTCGCCCTGGCGCCGGTAGTCCTTGTTCGAGTTGCCATGGCTGCAGTCGACCATCAACCGGGCCGGCAGACCATCGCGAGACAGCTGGGCGGCCGCCTGTTCCACGGCTTCAGGGTGGTAGTTGGGGCCGCCCTTGCCGCCGCGCAGCACCAGATGGCCATCGGGGTTGCCGGTGGTGCTCACGATCGCGGCCTGGCCGTTCTGGTTAATGCCCAGGAAGTGGTGCGGCCGGGCGGCAGCCTCCATGGCGTTGATGGCGGTGGTCACGCTGCCGTCGGTGCCGTTCTTGAAGCCGATCGGCATCGACAGACCGGAGGCCATCTCACGATGGGTCTGGCTCTCGGTGGTGCGGGCGCCGATCGCCGTCCAGCTGATCAGATCGGCGATGTACTGGGGAACCACCGGATCCAGCAGTTCGGTGGCGGCGGGCAGGCCCATCTCCGCCAGGTGGAGCAGCAGGGAGCGGGCGCGGCGCAGGCCGGTGTTGATGTCGTAGCTGCCGTCGAGGTGGGGATCGTTGATCATCCCCTTCCAGCCCACGGTCGTGCGCGGCTTCTCGAAGTACACCCGCATCACCACCTCCAGGTCGTCGTGGTGGCGGCGGTGGGCTTCGGCGATGGCGGCGGCGTACTCCCTGGCGGCGTCCAGGTCGTGCACCGAGCAGGGCCCGACGATCACCAGCATCCGCGGGTCACCCGCGTGCAGGATGGCCTTGATCCGCTCCCGCGACTGCTGCACGGTGCGGGAGGCCGATTCGGTGATCGGCAGCTCGCTGTGCAGCAGGGCCGGCGGCACCAGCGGGCGGGTCTCCACCACATGGAGGTCGGAGGTGGGGAACATGCGGCGGTGCTGCGCGGATGGATCCGATCAATCAGCCTATTCGTCCGTCAGCAGAGCTGCTGAACCGTCGGGATCGGGGCCGTTACTGGGGCGCCCGGATGGCCGGGCAGGGGTTGGCGCCATACAGACCGCTGAGCGTCTGCAGGCCCTTGCTGTAGGTCTGTTGGGCCGCCGCCGTGCCGCCGCTGGCAGCCGCCTGCTGCAGCCGGGCCGCGAACTGCTGGCAGGCCTGCTGCTGCTGGGCGCTCGCCGGCTGGCCGCCCGGGGCCGCGGCGGCGGAGCTGGTGCTGCCGGCGGCCGGGGTGGTGGGGGCCGGGGTCGTCGCCGCACCCGCTGGGGGTGCTGCCGGCGCTGCCGCGGCGGCCGGTGCGGGGATGTCGGTGCAGGGGTTCTCGCCGAAGCGGGCCACCAGGGCCAGGACCCCCTGCTGATACACCTGCTGGGCCGTGGCGGGATTGGCGCTGGCCTGCTGGAGTTTGCCGGCGAACTCCTGACAGGCGCGCCGCTCCTGGGCCCGCCGGGCCAGCGGACCGGCCTGGGCGGAGGGCGCCAGGCTGATCCCGCCGAGAGCGATCAGCAGCAGGGCACCACCCGGGTGCAGGCGCTTGGGCTGCGGGCGTCCCATCGGAGTGTGGCCGGATCTGGGGCGAAGGTTAGGGCCTGTTCGGTGGCGTTTCCGCCTCTGGTCTGGTCCGGCCCGATCCGCCTCCGGGCCGGGACGCCCGACGGCGGAGCTGCGCTCCGGGGCGGTCCGGGCCAGCATGGGTGCCGGCCGGCGCTGCCGCCGGTCGCGGGCGCCCGCTTCGCGTCGGTTCTGCGCCCTGCATGCGACCGGTGGCTGGCTGGAGGGGCTCGGATGAAAATCCTGGTGGCGGAAGATGACCCTGCAATCCAGCGCTCCCTGCGGGAGATGGTGGAGGCCTGGGGCCATGCCTGCGACGAGGCCGCCGACGGCGCGACCGCCTGGGAGCTGCTGCGCAGCTGTCCCTATGACCTCATCGTCCTGGATCTGAACCTGCCGCGGCTCGATGGGATGGAGGTCTGCCGGCGTCTGCGGGCTTCGGGCGGCCATCAGCCGCTGATCCTGATGCTCACCGCCCGCGACACCAACCGCGATCGGGTGCTCGGCCTCGATGCGGGCGCCGACGACTACATGGTCAAGCCGTTTGATCCCGATGTGCTGCGTGCCCGGGTGACGGCCCTGCTGCGGCGGGCGGGGCGGCCCCTGGCCGTCTCCGCCAGCTGGGGACCCCTGTGCCTCGATCACGATGGCCACGGTGCCCGCTACGGGGAGCACGGCCTTGAGCTCACGGCCACCGAGCACCGTCTGCTGGAGGCCCTGCTGCAGGCCGCCGGTGCCACCCGTTCCAAGGAGCAGTTGCTGCAGGCGGGCTGGAACTGGGCCGATTCGCCCGGCACCGACAGCGTGCGCACCCACATCAAGAACCTGCGGGCCAAGCTGACCGCCGCCGGCGCCCCGGGCGATCTGGTGCAGACCGTCTACGGCGTCGGCTTCCGGCTCAATCCCGACCATGCAGCCTGATCTGCGCCGCATCCGTCGGGATCTGAGCCTGCGGGTGGGGGTGTTCGTGGCGGCGGTCCTGCTGGCGTTCGCCCTGGCGGTGGATGCCGTGGTCAGCCACGCCCGTCGCCAGCTGCAGCGGCGCCAGCTCCAGCAGCTGGCGGCCACGGCGGCGGCGGAACTGCCCCTGCTCCGCCACGAGCATGAGGAGCGCGACCACGCCGGCCCTGCCGGCGAGGGCCACCACGGCGCTGAGGGCCATCACGGCGACAATGCCCGCCCTGGCGCCCTGGACTTCCCCCTTGCGGGCGGGCGCCTCAGTGCGGAGTCGGTGGAGGCCGATCAGCGCATCCTCTGGTTCAACGCCCAGCTGGAGCTGCTGCAGGAGGCGGGCGAGTACCGCCCCGCGGTCGCGGAGCTGCCGCCGTCCTCCGCCCGGGAGCGCAGCCAGTGGCTGCCCCTGGGTGATGGCCTGGCCCTGTGGCAACCGGTTCCGCTGCGCCGGGCAGAGGCGGGTGCCCCCCGAGTGCTCGGCTATGTGGCCGTCGCCCTGGCGGACCAGGCGTCTGCCCGGGAGCTGGGTCGCCTGCGGCGCGGGCTGCTGATCGGCGGCCTGGTGGCGTCCGTGGTGGCCTTCGCCGGCGGCCGCCGGCTGGTGGCCGCCTCCCTGGAGCCGACCCGCCGCCAGGTCGATCAGCTGATCCGCTTCACCGCCGACGCCTCCCATGAGCTGCGTCATCCGCTCACGGCGATCCGCGCCCAGATCGGCAGCCTGCGCCATCGCGGCGCGCTGCAGGGCCTGCCGCCGGCCGTGGCCGGGACGCTGGCGCAGATCGACCAGACCAGCGATCGCATGGCCCGCCTGCTGGATGATCTGCTGCTGCTCAGCCGCTCGGATCGCACCCTCGCCGACGCTCCTCCCCAGGCCACCTTCCCCCTGGAGGAGCTGGTCGATGATCTGATTCAGCTCCACCACAGCGAAGCGGAGGCGGCCGGCGTGCGGCTGGTCAGCGCCATCGAGGGGCCGTTGCCGCTGCCGCTGCCGGTGCGGGGGCGGCCGGAGCGGTTGTGGCGCCTGCTGGAGAATCTGCTCGCCAACGCCCTGCGCTTCTCACCGCCGGCCGGCATCGTCAGCGTCGGTCTGGCCCGGCAGGGGCGGATGGCGCAGCTGTGGGTCGACGATCAGGGCCCGGGCATCCCCCCCGACCAGCGCCGTCTGGCGTTCGAGCGGTTCTGGCAGGCCGATGCCTCCCGCAGCGGCGCCGATCACCACGGCCTGGGGCTGGCGATCGCCGACGCCATCGCCCGGGAGCACGGGGGGCGGCTGCAGGTGCTGGACGCCCCCGGAGGCGGCTGCCGGCTGCTGTTGGAGCTGCCGCTGCTGAGCTGAGGGCGCTTCACAACTTCTGCACACCGCTGCTGTCAGAACAAAGAAAAAGGGCGCCGTTCCAGCGGCGTGGAGGCTGCGGCCATGGCCATCACCACTGTTGTCGATCTCACCGGAACCCAGCCCGCCGCGGTGGTGCAGGCCCTGCTGGCCGCCAACTCCGGCATCACGGTCGTCGGCGATGTCAGCCTCGTCGCCTCCGGCCCAGGGGCCGTCAACCTCTATGACGCGACTACCGGTGCGGCCCTCGGGATCGGCGCCGGGGTGCTGCTCACGTCGGGGGCCACGCCCGGCACCAGCAACACCCTCACCTGGTACGGCAGCGACAACAGCGGACCCACCACCTTTCTGAACGGTGACGCCGACATCGACGCCGTGGTCAACACGGTGTTCCAGACCCAGTCCTATGACGCCACCGCACTGAGCTTCAACTTCAAGGTCAACGATCCGGCCTGCACCTCGATCAGTTTCGACCTGGTGTTCGGCTCCGAGGAGTATCCGGAGTGGGTCGACGCCTTCGTCGACTGCGCGGTGGTGATCGTCGATGGTGTCAACTACGCCCTGTTCAACAAGGATCCCAAGGCACCCCTGAGCGTGATCAGCCCCAACCTGGCGGCGGGTTATTTCAAGGACAATGCCGGTGGCATCCTGCCGATCGAATACGACGGCGTCAGCGGCCTGCTGCGCATCGTCGCCCCACTGGATGCGGGCCGATCCACCCACACGATCAAGATCGCCATCGCCGATACGGGGGATCACATCCTCGACAGCGGTCTGTTCATCGCCAACCTGTCCGCCGGCAGGGATCCGGGCTCGGGGGTGGTGTCCAATCCTGGTGGCGGCACCACGGGTGACGACAACTGCACCGGCACCAGCAAGGACGAATACTTCAATCTGCTGGCCGGCGACGACACCGTGTATGCCGGCGGTGGCGCTGACATCATCGTGGCCGGTGATGGAAAGGATCAGCTGTTCGGCGGCAGCGGCGCTGACGAGCTCAAGGGCGATGCGGGTGATGATCTGGTCGACGGCGGCAGTGATCTCGACACGGCCGTCTATGCGGGGGCGAGCCAGGCCTATGTCATCACCTATGACGCCGCCAGCGACAGCTACAGCCTCAAGGCCACAGCCACCGGCGAGGGCGTGGACCGGCTGTACGGGGTGGAGCAGATCCGGTTCAGCGACGGGCTGTTCGGTCTGACCCCCTCCGGACTGATTGCGCCCTCATCGCCCCCGCCGCCGCCGGGCAACAACGCCGGATCGCTTCAGATCACCGATCTCGCCGGCGCACCCCTGATCGGTTCCGTGGCCAGGGGAACCGCCCTGGTGGCCTCCATCAACGATCTGGATGGCATCAGCGGCGCGGTCTCGGTGCAGTGGATGCGCGGCAATCAGCTGATCGCGGGCGCCAGCACCGACACCTACGTGGTGCAGGAGGCCGACATCGGCACCGTGCTGTCGGTGGCGGTCAACTATGTCGATGCTGGCGGTCACGCCGAGAGCCACGTCAGCGCCGGCCTGCTGGCCCTGCCCTCCGAAAATGGTGATCTGCTGCTCAGCCTGATGGGGATTGAGGGGCCCGCTTCGGCGGCGGTGAACACCCCGATCACCACCCTGTTGCTGCGGGCCGTGGAGCAGGGGGAAACCCCCAACACCGCCCTGCAGAAGATCCGGGCGGTGCTGCAGGTGCCCCAGGCGGTTCCCAGCCTGCTGAGCACCAATGCCTTCAAGATCCTGCAGAGCAGCACCAGCACAACCTCCGAGAAAAACATGGCTCTGGCTCTGGCCAAGCTGGAGGTTCAGGTGGCGATTCTCTGCTCCGCTTCAGCCGATCCCACCGGTGCCAATCTCACCGCGGTGCTGCTGGAGCGGGCCTCCAACAACCAGATCTTCAACCTGGCCAGTGTCACCGATCTGGAAACGATCAGTGGGGTGGTCGACAACGGCTCCCTCGATCTGATCAGCCAGCGCAACGGCAATATCCAGAAGGCGACAATGCTTCTGGGTACAGGTGACAGCCTCGAGAATGAGTGGGCGGACTTCATCTCCGGCTGGGATGTGACCCTGGCGATGTTGCCCCTCAACATTCTCAGCCACGCCATCAACCTGGCTCCCCTCGGCACCCCCACCGCCGCCCTGCCCCATCTGGCCGCGGGCATCGAGGCCTTCAGCCTCAGCGCCGCGCTGCTGCTGCAGGGCCTCCAGGATCCCGACAACGACCCGCTGACGGTGAGCGGCCTGACCACCGACCGCGGCGACTGGTTCGTGCCCGGCGCCGCCGGCGGCTGGGAGCTCGACACCACCGCCCCGGCCTACGACCCCAGCTACAGCGGTCCGCTGGAGCTGAGCTACAGCGTTGAAGACGGCCACGGTCACAGCCTGGCGGTCAGTCAGATGCTGGTGGTGGATCCCCAGCTCAACCACGCCCCCACGGGCGCGGTGAACCTCAGTGGCAGCGCCTGCCAGGGGCAGACCCTGAGCGCCGATCTGAGCGCCATGGCGGATCTGGATGGCATCCCCGGTTCTGGTGCGGGGGCTCCGGCGCTGCAGTGGCTGGCCGACGGGGTGGAGATCAGCGGTGCTACCGGCAGCAGCCTGCTCCTCGGCCAGGCGCAGGTCGGTCGGGAGATCTCGCTCAAGGTCGCCTATACCGATGGTCTGGGCAAGGCCGAAGCGATGACCTCCGCCGCCACGGCCAAGGTCGCCAACGTCAACGATGCGCCTACGGGCGGCGTCACGATCAGCGGCACCGCGATGGAGGGCCAGGTCCTCACCGCCCAGCCGACCCTCGCCGATGCGGATGGTCTCGGTGCAATCACCACCCGCTGGCTCGCCGATGGCGCCCTGATCAGCGGTGCCACGGGCGTCACCTACACCCTCACTGCGGCCGATGTCGGCCGCAGCATCAGCGCCATCGCCTCCTACACCGATGGATACGGCACGGCCGAATCGGTGACCTCGGCCGCCACCGCCCCTGTGGCCTCGGCCGATGTCACGCCCCCCAGCCTCGCCAGCGTGGCGGTCAATGGCCTGGTGGTCAGCCTTGGCTTCAGCGAGGCCCTGGCTGCGGCCGGCCTGCCGGCCAGCACGGCCTTCACGGTGCAGACCGTGAGCTCCACCGGGACGATCACCAGCCGCAGCGTCAGTTCGCTCGCCGTTGATGGAACCGATCCCAGTGGCCGTCGGCTGCTGCTCACCCTGGGCGGAACCGCGCCGGCCTCCAATGTTGATCTACGGGTGACCTACACCGATCCCACCGGCAATCAGAGCAGCGGTGTGCTGCAGGATGCGGCCGGCAATGATGTGGCCACCCTCTCCAATCGCTATGCCACCCGCCTCAGTTCGGCGGCATCGGTCACCAGCCTGGCGTCCAAGTACACCGATCTGATCCTCACCGGCAGCTCGGCGATCAACGGCACCGCTAATGGCATTGCCAACACGATCAGTGGGAATGGCGCCGCCAACAGCCTCAGCGGCGGCGCCGGCAACGACAGCGCCAGTGGCGGGGCCGGCAACGACACCCTGCTCGGTGGGGCCGGTGCTGATCTGATCACCGGCGGCCTGGGCAACGACGTCTTCCGGCTCACGGCCCTCAGCGAATCGCTGCTGGCCGGCTTCGATCGCATTTCCGATTTCAGCATCGGTAGCGACAGCATCGACGGGCCCACGGCGGTCTCGGCGACCAGCCTCAAGGACAGCGTCGGCACGGTCAGCGCCCTGACCCAGAGCGCGCTTCAGGCGGTGCTCACCACCACCACCTTCCTCAAGAGCGGGGCCTCCACCTTCACGTTCAACGACGCGACGCTGGGGAGCCGCAGCTTCCTGGCCCTCAATGACGGCACGGCCGGTTACTCGGCGAGCACCGATGCCATTGTCGAAATCACCGGGTACAGCGGACTGCTCACCAATCTGGCGGTGGTCTGATGCGCTCCCGCCGCCCGGTCGTTGCCGGGGGCCGGGAATCAGGCCGGGCGTGCCCTGCGGGTGGTCAGCAGGTCGCCCTGGAACACGCGGGCGCCCTTGCGCTGCCAGTGCAACAGCTGCTGGCGGTTCTCGACTCCGTTGAGCACGAAGATGCAGTGTTTGTAGCGGCAATAACTCAGCAGGAAATCCACGGTGCTGTCGATATTTTCGTCGTGGAGTTGCTGTGTATAGCCAGGGCTCAGTCTCAGGAAGTTGGGCTTGAGGGCGAACAGGGGCTGAATCGGCAAATGGCTGGATCCGAATTCGTCGATCGCAATGCGGAGTCCCAGCTGCTGCAGTGCTTGCACTTGTTCGGCGCAGTGATCTGGTTGCCCCATCAATTCTGTTTCCTCCAGTTCCAGCACCAGCCTTTGCCGCAGTTCGGCTGGCAGGCTCTGCAACTCCGCCTGCAGACGGCTGAATGGCCCCGGTCGGATCAGGCTCTCGACGCAAAGGTGAATGCCGTAACTCAACGCTTCGGCGCTCGCGCTCGGCTTGCGCAGGTGTTGCGCCACCTGGCGGAGCATGTAGAGATCGATGCTGTGTCCACGCGGATCGATCCAGTCGGCTGTGTCAGCCCTGAGGGTTGGTCTGGAAGTCGGATCGAACAGCAGTTCGTGATACAGGATGCGTTGCTGATCCCCATCGACAGCCACCACCGGCTCCTGTCGCACGAGCCCATCCACCAGGGCGTCCAGGGCTGGGGCTTCGGCTGAAGCAGACTCCCGGGATGGGCGCTCCGGGGCGTGACCGGCGCCGTCGCTGAGAAAAGCGATCCGTTGGCCGGAGCGCAGTTCGGCCACGGCCCGGCACAGGTTCAGCACCTGTTGCACCTGCCCCCTGGCTTGCAGCGGGGCGACACAGCAGCTGGCCTGGAGGGTGCGGGTGGCACCCGCCTCCACCTGCGCGTCCTGCAGCAGCCGGGTCAGGGTGTGCAGGGTCTGGGGTGGGTCGGGGTCGATCGGCTCGAAGGCCAGCAGCAGCGTGTCCTGATTCATCAGCCCCATCGCCCTGGGCTGCAGGGTCTCGCGCAGGGAGAGCACGAGGTTGTAGAGGACGCGCTCGCGGCTCCGGTCTTGCCCGGACTCCGGCCCCGGACTGGAGTCCGACGTCAGTTGCACCGCGGTGATCCAGGCTCCCTGATGGGTGTCCGGATCTCCCTGAAACGCCATCAGCAGGTGGCGGCGGTTCAACAGCCACTGGCTGATCTGGTGGCGTCGCTTGCGTTCCGAGCGGATGTCCTGCCAGGCCTTGATCCGGCTGGTGAGACGCCGTTGCCTGGCCAGCAGCAGACCCACCGGCACGATCACGGCCAGAAGCAGGTTGAGGGCCAGCCAGGGAGGAAGACTCTTTTCCGCCGCCCGCACCGCCAGGGCAGCCGGCCCCAGCGGTGGTTGCAGCACGAACTGTTCGCCGTCCGGCAGCAGCTGGCTGATGCTGGCCACAGGTAACCCCCGGCTCGCCTGCTGCTTCGGCTGCAGGGTCAGCAGACCGTTGATGGTCCGGAAGGCGCTGTTGATGCCCTCGTTGTAGCTCGGGCGTTCCAGGGTGCTGACGTGGATCAGCCAGCCCCCCTCCGGCGGCGCGCCGTTGGAGGCACGAATGCCTGTGCCCGCGCCGATGAACACATCCTGGTCGACCTGGCAGAGCAGGCCGAAGGCGGTGTGGGGGGGCGCCTGTGGCGTGAGGGTCCGCAGCTTCGCCAGGCGGTTCTGCAGGCAGGTGATCAGGCCAGCGGTCGGTGCGTTGCCGGGCTCGCTCTGCAGGGTGAGCAGTTGCCCCCGGGATGTCACCCCCATCAGCACCTGGCGATCGGTGACGATCGAGGAGGGCTCAAGCTCCCGTTCCACGAAGCCAGGGTCCTGGTCGGACGCGAAGGCCAGCATGGTGTCCCAGTGGCCCCAGTCCAGGGCTGTGGTCCGGTGCTGATTCACCCGAAGCTCCAGCAGACCCTGCATGGTTGCGAGCCGGGCCAGCTGATCCTGGTGCAGCTCCTGCCAGTGGTTGCGCCAGAGGATCAGCGCGGAAGCGCCGCTGAACGTCAGGGCCAGCAGCAGCCACAGGCCCATGGTGCGTTGGTTGTGCCGAAGCTGGAACCTCAGTTCCTTGCGTAGCGGTCGCATCCAGCGGGGATTACCTGAAGCCAACCGTGGAGGAGCACCCTTGAAAAGTTAGCAACTGCAGGCGCTGATGTCGACGGATGACGCTCCGGCAGGCGCCGGGTTGGCGGTCCATGGCCCCTGGGTTGGATGTCGGACGTGAAAGGTCAGATCCGAAAGGTCTGCTGGCCTCGCAGCCTCAAGGCCAGCTCCTGCGGGGGGAGGGCCTGGTCATAGAGATAGCCCTGGAAATACTGGCAGCCGATCTTGCGCAGGCTCTGGCATTGCAGTTCAGCTTCCACCCCTTCGGCGATGCAGCGGAGCCCCAGCTTGTCGGCGATCGAGATACAGGTTTCAACCAGGGCAATACTTTTCGGTTGGTCGGCGATGCCATCGACAAACGATTTGTCGATCTTGAGGGCGCTGATCGGCAGTTGCAGCAGGGTCAGCAGCGAGGAGTAGCCCGTGCCGAAATCATCGAGGGCGATGCCGAAGCCGAGGCTGGTCAGGCGTTCCAGTTCCAGTCGGGCCAGTTCCATGTTTTCGAGAACGGCGGTCTCCGTGATCTCCAGCAGGATTGAACTCGGCTCTAGTTGGTGGCGGCTGATCGTGTCCAACAGCAGCGCATGCATGGGCAATTCCTTGCTGAGCAGCTGAGCGGCCGAGACGTTGATCGAGAGATAATCGAGCTTCAGGCCATCCGCCCGCCAGCGGGCGAGTTGTTCGCAGGCTGTTGCGATCAGCCAACGGCCTACCTCTCTGATCCTGCCGTTCTTTTCCAGCAGGGGGATGAACAGATAGGGCGGAATGAAGCTGCCATCGGTCTGGGGCCAGCGCATCAGAGCTTCGGCGCCCACGATCAGGCCGTCACGCCGCACGATCGGTTGGTAGTGCAGCCGGAATTCCTCAAGCTGTTGCGCCATGGACAGCCTGGATTCGAGTTGAATCCGCCTCTGGATGATCCGACTCATCTCCGGGATGAAGACCGATTGGCGATTGACTCCGGAACGTTTGGCTTCGCTGAGGGCTGTGTTGGCTTCCAGCAGCAGGGCTTCGGCGTCGGCCGTTGACGGCTCGGCTGCTGGCCCGCTCGATGATGCAGCTGGCGACTCGGCACTGGTCTGGCGGGGGCCGCCGTGCACATGCCGGCAGCCGATGCAATAGCCAGGGATGTAGGGAATGTCGTGCCGTTCTTCGAGGCGGCTGTTGAAGTCGATCCGTAGTTTCTGCAGAACAGTCTCGGTGTGGGCGGTGTCGTCTGCCGTCCGGGCTGCGTCGGTCTGCCCTGGCTCGGTCTGCCGAATCATCAGCAGGAACTCATCGCTCTGCAGGCGGGCCAGCAGGTCGTCCGGCTTGATCAGATGGCGCAGTTCCTGGGCCATCACCTGGATCACGTGGTCGGCCTGTTCGCGGCCGAAGGTGTTGTTGATCCACTGGAAATTATCAATGTCCAGGTTGAGGATCAGCAATGACTCGGGCCGTCCTTCGCGTCTGGCCTGCGCCAGCCATTCCAGCGCCGCCTGGCGGTTGGGCAGGCCGGTGAGGAGGTCTTTGCGGGCGAACTGAGGCAGGCGATCCTCGCCGATGGCATCCGGGCTGGTGCCCCGGTGCTCGGAGCTTGGCGTGATGAATCCGGCCAGTCCCAGCAGCCCGCCATCCGCGGCGAACCTGGGGCTGCCCCTGTCGCTGACGCTCCGCAGGCTGCGGTCGGGCCGCACGATCCGGTATCGGAGCTCGTACGGTTGGCGCCGGGCGATGGACTCCTGGATGGAGGCGTCGATGCCGGGGCGATCCTCGGCGTGGATGAGTCCGGCGTGCTGGAGTTCCGGGTTGGTTGCCGCCTCCTCTGGCGTGTAGCCGGTGCAGTCCTGGAAGCCCGGGCCGATGGTGTCGAATGTGCGCTGTTGATCGCCGCGACAGTGATAAACAAACCCCGGTAATGTGCCCAGGATTTGCTCCATCGTGACGTCCGCCGCTGCGGTCATGCCTGGCTCAGCCCGATCCGTGACGGTGACGGCTTCGATTCGGTTTCAGCCTAGGAGCGGTGATCACGGATCACCACCAGCTCACACCCCCGCCATCACCAGCCCCACCGCCAGCGCCTTCGGTTCGCGCGTCCCCGTCTTGCACCCGCCTGTCTTGCACGCCGCCCTTCTGCGCTCCGCTGTGGGACTCCGCACCAGGGGCTGCCCGTGGCCGCCGCCCAGCCCTGCCAGCTTCGGTCATCAGGTGCGGCGACCGGCCGCGGCGGCGTGTCCTGCCGGCCTGGCCTGGCGGCGTGTCGTGGTCGACGCGCGTGCCGCACTGTCCGTGGCGGTCATCCGTCTGAGCAGCCTGGTTCGCTCAGGGGCCCGCATCTCGCCGGGCTGCGGCGGGCTGCACAGGGCCTGGGGCCCTGGCCCGACCCCGCTGTGTCTCCGCGGTCAGCCGCTGGTCAGGTGCAACCTCGCCTCCCCGGTGATCGCCTGTTCTGCAGCAATGCCCACCAAGGGGCCGCCGGCTGGTGTCGAGAATGGGACAAGCGATACCGTCCCGCCGGCCCATGACCGCTTCCCCCATCCCCCCTGCCGACCTGCTGCCGCGCTACCGCGCCGCCGCTGCCGAACGGGAGGCTCTGGGGGTTCCGCCCCTGCCGCTCACGGCCGCCGAAGTCCAGGCCCTCACCGCTCTGCTCCAGGAGCCGCCCGCCGGCGAGGAGGCCGTGCTGCTGCACCTGCTCTCCGAGCGCATCCCTCCCGGCGTGGATGAAGCCGCCTATGTGAAGGCCGATTGGCTGAGCGCTGTGGCCCAGGGCACGACCGCCAGCCCGCTGGTGAGCCCGGTGCAGGCCGTGAACCTGCTGGCCACCATGATCGGCGGCTACAACGTCGGCGCCCTGATCGAGCTGCTCGCCAGCGCCGATGCGGCCATTGCCGAAGCCGCCGCCACCGGCCTCAGCCGCACCCTGCTGGTGTACGACGCCTACAACGATGTGCTGGAGCTGGCGGCCAGCAACCCCTACGCCAGGCGGGTGATCGACAGCTGGGCCGCCGCCGAGTGGTTCACCGCGAAGCCCGAGCTGCCGGCTGAGATCACCGTGACGGTGTTCAAGGTGGAGGGCGAGACCAACACCGACGACCTCTCCCCCGCCACCCACGCCACCACCCGCCCGGACATCCCCCTGCATGCCACGGCGATGCTGGAGACCCGGATGCCCGGCGGCCTGGAGCTGATCAGCCAGCTCAAACAGAAGGGCCATCCGGTGGCCTACGTGGGCGATGTGGTGGGCACCGGCAGCTCCCGCAAATCCGCCATCAACTCGGTGCTCTGGCACACCGGCACCGACATCCCCCATGTGCCCAACAAGCGCAGCGGCGGCGTGGTGCTGGGCGGCAAGATCGCGCCGATCTTCTTCAACACCGCCGAAGACTCCGGCGCCCTGCCGATCGAATGCGACGTGACCGCCCTCAACTCGGGCGATGTGATCACGATCCGCCCCTATGCCGGCACGATCGAGCGCGCCGCCGGTGAAGCGAATGCCGGCGAGATCGTGGCCCGCTTCGAGCTCAAGCCCAGCACGATCACCGACGAGGTGCGCGCCGGCGGCCGCATCCCGCTGCTGATCGGCCGCTCCCTGACCGACAAGGTGCGCGCCCAGCTGGGCCTGCCCGCCAGCGATCTGTTCATCCGCCCTTCGGCCCCGGCCGACACCGGCAAGGGGTTCACCCTGGCCCAGAAGATGGTGGGCAAGGCCTCCGGCCTGCCGGGCGTGCGTCCCGGCACCAGCTGCGAGCCGCTGATGACCACCGTCGGCTCCCAGGACACCACCGGGCCGATGACCCGCGATGAGATGAAGGAGCTGGCCTGCCTGGGCTTCAGCGCCGATCTGGTGATGCAGAGCTTCTGCCACACCGCCGCTTATCCCAAGCCGGTGGATCTCAAAACCCATGCCGAGCTGCCCGACTTCATCAGCTCCCGCGGCGGCGTGGCCCTGCGCCCCGGCGACGGCATCATCCACAGCTGGCTCAACCGCATGCTGCTGCCCGACACCGTGGGCACCGGCGGCGACAGCCACACCCGCTTCCCCCTGGGTATCTCCTTCCCGGCCGGTTCGGGCCTGGTGGCCTTCGCCGCCGCCATCGGCGCCATGCCGCTCGATATGCCTGAATCGGTGCTGGTGAAGTTCAGCGGCTCGCTGCAGCCGGGTGTCACCCTGCGCGATGTGGTCAACGCCATCCCCTACGTGGCGATCCAGCAGGGACTGCTCACGGTGGAGAAGGCCGGCAAGAAGAACATCTTCAGCGGCCGGATCATGGAGATCGAAGGCCTTCCTGATCTCAAGCTTGAGCAGGCCTTTGAGCTCACCGACGCGACCGCCGAACGCTCCTGTGCCGGCAGCACGATCAAGCTCTCGGTGGAGACGGTCAGTGAATACCTGCGCAGCAACGTAGCACTGCTCAAGAACATGATCGCCCGCGGTTACAGCGATGCCCGCACCCTGGCCCGCCGCATCAAGGCGATGGAGGCCTGGCTGGAAAATCCCGTGCTGATGGAGGCCGACGCCGACGCCGAGTATGCCGCCGTGATCGAGATCGACCTCGATGCGATCACCGAGCCGATCCTGGCCTGCCCCAACGATCCCGATAACGTCAAGTTGCTGAGCGAGGAGGCGGGCAAGCCGATCGATGAGGTGTTCATCGGCTCCTGCATGACCAACATCGGCCACTACCGCGCCGCTGCCAACGTGCTCAAGGACCAGGGTGCCAACAAGGCTCGCCTGTGGGTCTGCCCGCCCACCCGCATGGACGAGGAGACGCTGAAGCACGAGGGCTACTACGCCATCTTCGAGGCGGCGGGCTCCCGCATGGAGATGCCGGGCTGCTCGCTGTGCATGGGCAATCAGGCGCGGGTCGAGGACAACACCACGGTGTTCTCGACCAGCACCCGCAACTTCAACAACCGCCTCGGTAACGGCGCCCAGGTGTATCTGGGCAGCGCCGAGCTGGCGGCCGTGTGCGCCCAGCTGGGCCACATTCCCACCAAGGAGCAGTATCTGGCGATCGCGGCCGAGAAGATCGATCCCTTCGGTGCCGAGCTCTACCGGTATCTCAACTTCGATCAGATCGCCGGCTTTGAGGACAGCGGCCGGGTGGTCAGCGCCGAGGCGGAGGCGAAGGTGCTGGCGGAGGTGTGAGGCGCGGCTGTGTGAAGCCGGGCGTGGCAGGGATCGACAGCTGATGCTTCGGTCTCTGCCGCATCAGCGGCCGTTAGGCCCTGCTCGCAGGCCGGTTCTGTGATCAGGGTTCGATAATCTTGTCAATGCAGACATGTCTGGTCACGCTTGCACGGTCATCCCAGCGGCTGCACTTCAGTCCTGTTTTGCAAAGACCATTTGGTTCGGCGGTGACACTGCCCCCGAGCTTTGTGCATTCATTGACCGTTAATGGCATGGCCGTTTGATGCTGCGGGCTGATGGCTGTGTTGGCCGGTGTCCTGGGTCGGGTTTGGACCCCCTGCGTGTGCGGATTTGTGAGGGAAGGCGGTGTTCCAGTGGTAGCAGGGGTGGCCTGAATCTCAGCCGTCTGAGCCATGGTTGCTGACGGTTGTACGGCCCAGTGGATGATCAGGATGACAAGCGACAAGCCCTGCGTGTTCAAGGGAAGCTGTCTCACTTTGAAAAGGCCTCCGTAATGCAGACACTCCTGATGACACCTTCGGGGTCAACCGTGCTGCAGACACCATGACACGTTTTGCCTTGTCTGCTGACAAATACATCGGTTTTGATCGCAACCCCGCCAAGCCCCCGGCATTGGCCTGCGGTCAGCAGAATGGGGCCGTCGGGCTTTATGGGCCGGCCGCGACCCGGTGGCTGCATGGGTTGAGTTGTGCCGGTTGGCGCTGGCCGCGGCTGGGCGACGGGGGCCTCCGTCTCAGAGCTGCTGCTGGGCAAGGGCGTCGCGGTCTGGGCGCTGGCTGGGTTGAAAGCTGAAGCCGGAATTGTGGTTGCCAAAGCCGTGATCAGGGCAATGGCATGGAGCACGGATATGGGTGGTCTTGACACGTTTTCGATCGCAAGCCTGCTGGGGTTGGCCAGGGCGCTCAGATGTCGAAACACTTTTTCCAGATCTTAGCGTTGCTGGTTGTTCGGATCAACGTCCTGGGCGATGTCTGCTGGTCATCTGTAGCTGCGACGGATTGCATCCTGATCCTTCTCTTCGCTGGCGGCGCGGTTCGTCATCTCTGCTGTTCGCCCCGGGGCCAACGCCCCACCGTGCCGCTGCGCTGTTGCCCCAGGCCCGGGGTCTGGCACGATCCCCGGTGACAGGCGCGCATTGCCTGCCGGGCTCGACAGCGTCCAGGTTGACTCTCCGCGGTGTGGAGAAACTCTGAAGAGATCGGAGCCCGTGGGGGGTGGTTTCTACGTTGCCGGTGTTGTTTCCCTTGGTTCACCGCCATGCGACTCCCCTGGATGCCCGCTTTGCGCCGGTTGGCGATGGTGCTGCTCGCCGGCCTGCTGGTTTTCAACCTGGCCGCCTGTTCAGGGGCCAGCCTCACCCAGATGAAGGATGCAGCCCGCACCGCTGCCAACGTGGCCAACACCGCCGCCGATCTCACCGGCAACGAGCAGCTCAAGGCCGCTGTGGCTCCGGTGCTGAAGGTGCTCAACACCACCGAGAAACAGGTGGAAGCGGGCAACATCAGTGCCGCCACCAGCACGATGAAAGGATTCCGCGGGCTCTGGGACACCGCCCAGCCCCTGGTCAAGCTCGCCGCAGGATCCAATTACGGCCTGATCGACACGGGTGTGAAGCTCGTGCTCAACACCTTCGGTGGTGACTCCGCTCCCAGCAAGGACAACGCCCTGGCGGCCCTGACCGGCCTGATCGGTCCCCTCACGGCCCTGCTCGCCTGAAGCCGGCACCACCGTGGCGCCAACGGCGCCAGGAGGAGAAGGGGGGCGGGGCCGATGCCTGCCCCCTTCTCTTTGGTATCAACAATCACAACAAACCGAAGAAACCCGTTGCAAGCACTGGGAGGCCCGATTCCTCTCCCTACGGTTCAACCGCTGATTCTCTTGTCCCGCCATGCACGCCCGCAGGCTTCTGGTCACCGGCGCAGCCCTGATCGCCGCCACCTCCCTGGCCCTCACCGGCTGCAGCGGCACCAAGGAGGCCGCCCAGCAGACCGGCGAGGCGATGGGCCAGGCGGCCAAGGATGCGGCCACCGCCACAGGTGAGGCCGCCAAGGATGCCGCCGTGGCCACCGGGCAGGCTGCCCTCGCGCCCGCCGTCAACCCCGTTCTCGACCTGCTGAAGAAGAGCGAGGGCGAGGTGAAAGGGGGCAATGTCGCGGCGGCTATCGCCGCCATGGGGGGCTTCAAGGCTCTCTGGGAGAAGGCGTCGCCCGTGATCCAGCCCCTGGCTGGTGACAAGTGGCCGATCATCGACACCGCCGCCAAGCTGGTGCTCGACACCTTCGCCCCCGGTGCCACGCCGAAGGCCGATGCCGCCGGTTCGGCCCTTACCGGTCTGATCGGTCCCCTGAGCGCCCTGCTCACCAAGTAAGCCGCCAGCCGGTCGGCCGCCGGTCAGCTGCCGCGGTTGATCCGTCCATGGAGGCTCTGCTGGTTGTTCTTGTTGCTGCGGTGCGGTGCGGTGCGCCAGAGCCTGCAGCCTTCAGTGGGGCCTCCTTCTCTCACTGTTTTCGGCTTCGGCCGTTCTCTGCTTCGGCTGCCTCCTGGTTCAACTGTCTTCAGGCTCAGTCATCGGCTGGTTCAGCCGTCTTCTGCCGGATCTGACGTCTGTTTTCGCTGCCCTTTTGATTCAGCCATCGTCTGCTGTCACAGTCTTCTGCAGTCATAGTCTGCTCTGTCGACGGCTTTCGGTTGCGATGGTCTGCCGTTCGCTGTTGTGACGGTTCAGCCTGTCGATGGGTGGATGATTCTGCATTGCGCCGATGTGGACCGTCTGAAGACTGGACTCTCCAGGCTGTTGGTTGCCTGGCTGTTGATTGCCTACAGTTGGATGGCGATCGCGTTCGGTTCCGTCCAGTGGGTTTGCATCGGCGCTGGTCTGTGAGCCGCTGGGCGGCCGTGCTGCTGTGGCTCAGCCCCCTTGCGGACCTGGGGTTGCCTTCGGCAGGCGCTCGGGCGGCGGTGAGTCCTCAGCTGGAAGCCCAGATTTTGGAGACGATTCGCAAGCACCCTGATGTCATCCTTGAGGCGCTGAACGACTACAGAAAACGTCAGCTTCAGCAACAGGAGGCCCGCGCTCAGAAGACGGCGCAGGCGATGCGCCAGGACCCGAGGGCCTTCATCGGCGATTCCCCCGTTCTCGGTGACAGAACGGCACGCTCGGTGCTGTTCATCTTCAGCGATTTCCAGTGCCCCTATTGCGCCAGGGCCAATCCGATCCTGCGTGCGTTTTCGCAGAAGCATCCCGAGGTGGCCCTCGTTTACAAGCACCTTCCCCTCGCCGCCATCCACCCTGAAGCGATCCCTGCAGCGGCGGCCTCCTGGGCGGCTCAGCAACAGGGGCAGTTCTGGCCCTATCACGACAAGCTGCTGACAAACCAGGATCAGCTCGGGGATGCCTGGTATCGGCAGGCGGCCCGCGAGCTGGGCCTGAATCCGGCCCGGTTCGAGCGGGATCGCAACAGCGAGGCTGCCCAGGCCGCCATCGAGCGCGATCTGGCCATGGCGGAGAGTCTCGGCCTTGCTGGCACGCCGGCCTTCGTGCTGAACGGGGAGCTGTTCACGGGGCTGGTGGATGTCGCCGATCTGGAGAAGGCGCTCCGCTGACTCCGGCGTGCCCCGTTGAGCCCGGGCGATCAGGCTGCAAGATGAAGCCTGGCCCCTGCTCCGCCCCATCCCCTGAACCAGGAGACCCTGCTGTTCACCCCCGCCGTTCCGGAGCCGGGAGCCCTGCGGACGGTGCTGGCCTTCCCGAGCACCTACAGCGTGGGCATCACCAGCCTGGGCTATCAGGTGGTCTGGGCCACCCTGGCCCAGCGCCCGGATCTGGATGTGCGCCGCCTGTTCACCGACCAGGGCGATCCGCCCCATGGCGGTCAGCGCGGTCGGGGCCCGGATCTGGATCTGTTCGGTCTGTCCCTGAGCTGGGAACTGGATGGTCCGGTGCTGCTGGACCTGTTGGAGCGGCAGCGCATTCCGCTCTGGGCAGCCGAGCGTGGCGACGGCGATCCGATCGTGTTCGGCGGCGGTCCCGTGCTCACCGCCAACCCCGAGCCCCTGGCCCCCTTCTTCGACGCGGTGTTGCTCGGCGATGGCGAGCTGCTGCTGCCCGCCTTCATCGAGGCCCTGCAGGCCTGTCGCGAGGCTCCCCGTCCCCAGCGGCTGCGGCGGCTCGCGCAGGTGGAGGGGGTGTATGTGCCCTCCCTCTACGCCCCCCGCTATGACGCGGGCGGGCAGCTGCTGGCGGTGGAGCCGATCGAGCCCGGCATTCCGGCGTCGATCGCCAAGCAGACCTGGCGCGGCAACACCCTCAGTCACTCCACCGTGATCACGCCCGAGGCGGCCTGGCCCTCGATCCACATGGTGGAGGTGGTGCGCAGCTGTCCGGAGCTGTGCCGCTTCTGCCTGGCCAGCTACCTCACCCTGCCCTTCCGCACCCCATCGCTTGATGACGGCCTGATCCCGGCGGTGGAGAAGGGCCTGGCCGCCACCCGCCGGCTGGGTCTGCTCGGGGCCTCGGTCACCCAGCATCCCCAATTCAGCGCCCTGCTCGACTGGCTGGCGGCCGATCGCTTCGACGACACTCGCATCAGTGTCAGCTCCGTGCGGGCCGCCACCGTGACGCCCCAGCTCGCTGGCACCCTGGCCAGCCGCGGCAGCCGGTCGCTCACGATCGCGATCGAGAGCGGCAGCGAGCGCATGCGCCGCGTGGTGAACAAGAAGCTGGCGACCGAGGAGATCCTCGCCGCCGCTCGCTATGCCAAGGAGGGCGGCCTCACTGGGCTCAAGCTCTACGGCATGGCCGGACTGCCCCTGGAGCAGGACGACGACATCGAGGCCACCGCAGCCCTGCTGCTGCAGCTCAAGAAGTCCACCCCCGGCCTGCGACTCAGCCTGGGGGTGAGCACCTTCGTGCCCAAGGCTCACACGCCGTTCCAGTGGGAAGGAGTGCGGCCGGAGGCCGAGAAGCGGCTCAAGCTGCTGGCCAAGCGGCTCAAGCCCAGGGGCATCGAGCTGCGCCCCGAAAGCTATGGCTGGAGCGTGATCCAGGCTCTGATCTCCCGCAGCGACCGCCGTCTGGCGCCGGTGATCGTGGCCGTGCGCGGCAGCCAGGAGAGCCTGGGGGGCTGGAAGCGGGCCTACCGGGCCGTGGCGGCTGGGGAGCTCGGGACCTCCGCGGCCGCCCTGCCGGCGGACCTGCCGCCACCGCCGCCCTGGGAGGAGGTGGTGCATGCCGGCTGGGCCGACGACCGGCCGCTCCCCTGGGATCACCTGGCCGGGCCCCTGCCCCGTGACACCCTGGCGCGGCACCGCCGGCAGGCCCTGGCCCTGGACGGTCCCTTCGCTGCGGCCGACGCGGGCCTAGAGGGGGGCTGATTCCGCCCTGGAGGGGGTGCTTGCCGTGGCGCTCTCCGCCGCCGGCCGTCGGTAGGCCCGCAGCCCGGCGAGCAGCACCCAGCCGGCCACGTTGATGCGGCTGTCGTAGAAGGGCATGTCGGTGGCGTGCAGGGCGACCAGCACCAGGGCCGAGGCCCACCAGGCCCTGTCCCAGAGGCTGCCGCCGGCCATGCCGCAGCGCAGGGCCAGGGCGAGCAGCCCCAGCACCAGGCCCACCAGCAGCAGCGCCACCGGCAGGCCATGGCTCACCGCCAGGTCGATCGGCAGGTTGTGGGGGTGGCCATGCCAGTGCCCGGTGCGTCGGGGATAGATCAGGCTGAAGGCCGCGGCTCCCCAGCCCAGCCAGGGCCGCTCCGCCACCAGCCCCACCGCCACGCCCCACTGGGCCAGCCGGGTGATCGCCAGCGGCCGCTCACCGGCGTGGGCCAGATCGCTCAGCCGCCCCCAGATCGCCTCCGGCACCAGGGCCCGGGCCGGGTGCTGCAGCAGCTCGGGCACACCGCTGATCGAGGCCAGGGCGATCAGCAGCAGCACGGGAACCAGGATCGGCAGCAGCCAGGCCCAGCTGGCCGGACCGGCCACCAACGGCAGGGCCAGCACCAGAGCCCCCCAGGCGTTGCGGGAGTCGGTCAGCCCCACCGCCACGGCCACCCCCAGGGCCACGGCTGCCGCCATCAGGCGCCCCCGCAGCCGCAGCCCCGGCTGCAGCAGGCCGGCGACGGCGAAGGGCCAGGTCAGGGCTAGCCAGGACCCGGCGATGTTGGCGTAGTCGAACAGTCCGGCCAGCCGGCCCGTGGGACGGCCGCCGGGGTACAGGTGCCAGATGATCAGGCCCCCCAGCTGCTGGAAGGGACCCTGCCAGCCGGCCCAGAGCTGGCCCAGGCCGGTGACCACGACGGGCACCGTGCCCGCCAGCAGGGCCAGGCCGGCGCGGCGGCGGGCCGCCGGGGTGGTCAGGTAGGCCTGAAAGGCCCAGAAGCCGACGAAGAAGGGCAGCCAGTTCGCCAGACCTACCCAGGCCAGCCAGCCGCTGTAGGGCCGCAGGCAGCCGAGCACCATCAGGATGCTCACCAGCAGCAGCACCCGGTTCACCGGGTCCTGCAGGGGCGGGCGGCGCCTGCGGCAGCCCGCCACCAGGGCCACGAACAGCAGGATTCCCCCCAGCAGGGCACTGCTGGCCAGCAACAGCAGGCCGAGCTGGAAGCAGCGCCAGCCCAGGGGTGATGCGGTCGGGGGGCGATGGTGGCCCAGGCGCTGCGCCAGGGCGTGCACGCCGGCCCGGAGCCGGGCGGGAACGCTGGCGCCGAGGCTGGCGGGCGACGGCCTGGACACGGAGGAGCTCATCCCTGCTCAGTCGAACACCGCGGTGCGGCCGCGGTAGACCATCACCTGACGGCGCAGCACCAGCCGCACCGCCCGGGCCAGGGCCAGCCGCTCGCAGTCGCGACCCTTGCGGATCAGGTCCTCCACCTCATCGCGATGGCTGACGTGGACGGTGGCCTGCTCGATGATCGGGCCCGCATCCAGCTCCTCGGTCACGAAGTGGGCGGTGGCTCCGATCAGCTTCACCCCCCGCTCCCAGGCGCGGTGGTATGGCTGGGCCCCCTGGAAGGCCGGCAGGAAGGAGTGGTGGATGTTGATCACCCGGTGGACGGTGTCCGGCGGGTTGAAGGCCTGCAGAAACCGTGGACTCAGCACCTGCATGTACTTGGCCAGGATCACCAGTTCGATGCCGTGCTCGGCCAGCAGCTCCAGCTGGCGGGCCTCGGCTTCGGCCCGGTTGGCAGCGCTGATCGGTACGTGGGCGAAGCGGGCGCCGAACTCCTCGGCGATCGGCTGCAGATCGGGGTGGTTGGCGATCACCAGGGGCACCTCCATCGGCAGTTCGCCGGTGCGTGTGCGCCAGAGCAGGTCGAGCAGGCAGTGATCCTGTCGGCTGACGAAGATCGCCACCCGGGGCCGGGCGTCGGACAGGTGCAGTTCGCCGCTTCCGTCGAGCCGGCGGGTGAGGGCCTCCACCACCGCGGCCAGCGACTCCCGCGGCAGCCCGAACCCCTCCAGCTCCCATTCCAGCCGGCTGAGGAACAGTCCCGCCCCGGCATCGGTGTGGTGGTCGGCGTGAACGATGTTTCCGCCGTTGGCGGCCACCCAGCCGGAGAGTTCGCTGACCAGCCCCGGGCGGTCGGGACAGATCACCTGCAGGATCGCGGTGGCGGAGCGCATGCCGGTGCCGGGGAGAGGGCCCATCGGCATTGTGATCCCCGGAGGTGCCGCCCGCAGCCTCCGCCGTTGACCAGGGCTTGTGGCGGGCCGCACCTCCCCATCCCCGTGGCAGGGACCTTCCGCGGCCAGGACCCATTGCTTCGGGGGATCGGCAGGGGTGTGGCCGGGGCGCTGGTCAGGGCCGGCAGCTGTTGCGAGCGATCACAGAGCGGCTCCCTGGATGCCGCCTCGCCTTTACCATCAGCCCGTGTGACCCGCCGAGATCCCTGGCCATGGCCGTCGCCTCGTTTCCCTCCTTTCTGCGCGCCTCCGCCGCCGGTGCGATGACGGCCCTGCGGCGCCTGCTGGTGCTCGGCATCGCCCTGGTGCTCAGCGTCGGCCTGGCGGCCTGTGGCGATGCCCGGGCCAAGGCCCCGGTGATCAGCCCTGCGGACCTGGCGCTGATCACCCGCCAGGCCGAGGGCTTCCTCAGCGCCCGGGATCGGCTGCCCGAGCTGGCCAACCTGGTCAACAACCGCGACTGGACCTTCACCCGCAACCTGATCCACGGCCCGATGCAGGAGGTGGGACGCGAGATGCTCTACATCAATCAGCGCCTGCTCCCTGCCGATCGGCCCGAGGCCGAGAAGCTCGCCAAGAAGCTCAAGGACGCCATGGCCGAACTGGATGAGGCCGCCCGCCTGCAGGACGGGGAAGCTCTGCGCAAGGCCTACATCAAGGTGGCCAGCGGCTTTGGCCTCTACGCCCAGGTTCTGCCCGACGACGTGAAGGTGGCCCTCAAGCAGGTCTGAGCCGGCCCTCGCCCTGCAGGCGGCGCCGTGAGCGCCCCAACCGCCACGGACCATCCCCTTGCTTCCACCCCCCGCACGGTGCTCGTGTTGGGGGGTGGTCTGCTTGGCAGCTGCACCGCCTGGGCGCTGCTGCAGCGGGGACACCGGGTGCGGCTGATCGATCCCGATCATGCCGACGGGGGATCCTGGGCGGCCCTGGGCGTGCTGATGGCCCAGGTGTTCCACCGCACCAGCGGTCGCGCCTGGCGCCTGCGACAGCGCAGTCTGGAGCTGTGGCGACGCTGGATCCCGGCCCTGGAAGCCCGGGGGCACCACCTGCCCTGGCGTTCCGGACTGCTGCTGCTGGCGGACGACGCCGACGCCGAGCAACGTCTGCGCCGGCTTGCCCTCGACCGTCAGGCCCTGCAGCTGCCGGTGTCGCTCTGGGAGCCGGAGCGGCTGGCGGCTCTGGCGCCGGCTCTGCCGGGCCCTGCCCGGCTGGCTCTGCACTCCCCCGCCGATGGCCAGCTCGATCCGGGGGCGGCGATCGCCGCCTTCCGCAGCGATGCCCTGCGCGTCGGGCTGGAGTGGATCCGGGATCGGGCCGTGGCCCTCGAGCCGCTCGCCGCTGGGGGATGGCGCGTGCGGCGGATGGGCGGTGATCCCCTGGAGGCCGAGTGGCTGGTGCTGGCGGCCGGGCTGGAGGGTCAGCGGCTGCTCGACCCCCTGGGGCTGGCGTTCCCCCTGGAGCCGGTGCTCGGCCAGGCCCTGGAGCTGGAGCTGGCCGCAGACGACCCCGCGGCGCCGGCGCTGGGCTGGCCCGGCGTCGTGAACTGGCAGGGCATCAATCTGATCCCCCGCCCCGATCTGCCGGGCGGCCGGCGCCTCTGGCTCGGAGCCACGCTGGAGCCCGGCGCCTGCAGCGATCCGGACCGGCTCGCCGCGCTCGCCTGCCTGCACGGCCAGGCCCCTCCCTGGTTGCGTCGGGCGCAGATTTTGCGCCAGTGGCAGGGGCTGCGGCCGCGGCCCCTGGGCCGGCCGGCGCCGCTGCTGGAGCAGCCATTGCCGGGGCTGCTGCTGGCCGGGGGGCACTACCGCAACGGTGTGCTGCTGGCGCCGGCGACGGCCGCCTGGGTGTGTGAGCAGCTGGAGCGTCCCTGAACCGGGAGTGCCCATAAAAAAGCCCCCCTGAGGGGGGCCTGGGTCAGTGGGCGGCGCCGGACCGCCCTGCGCTTCACTTGCTTTCGGTGAATTCGGCGTCGATCACGTCGTCACTGGCGGCACCACTGCTGCCGTTGCCACCGGGGCTACCGGCGTCAGCGGCACCGGCTTCGGCGCCGGCCTGCTGGTAGACGGCGGCGCCGGCGGCGTAGAGCGCCTGCTGGAGCTGCTCGAGGCTGCTGCGCATCATGGCGGTGTCGTCCTTCTCCACGGCCTCCTTGAGGTCCTTGGTGAAGCCCTCGACCTTCGCCTTGTCTTCGGCGCCCACCTTGTCGCCGAGCTCGGCCAGCTGCTTCTCGGCCTGATAGATCAGGGTTTCAGCCTGGTTCTTCAGGTCGATCTTCTCGCGCTTCTCCTTGTCGGCGGTGGCGTTGGCCTCGGCATCCTTCACCATGCGGTCCACCTCGGTGTCGCTGAGGGTGGAGGCGCCGGTGATCGAGATGCTCTGCTCCTTGCCGCTGCCCTTGTCCTTGGCGGTGACGCTGAGGATGCCGTTGGCGTCGATGTCGAAGGTGACCTCGATCTGGGGGACGCCACGGGGGGCCGGCGGGATGCCATCGAGGCGGAAGGTTCCCAGCGACTTGTTGTCGCTGGCCATTTCGCGCTCACCCTGCAGCACGTGGATCTCCACGTTGGTCTGCCCATCCACCGCGGTGGAATACACCTCGGTCTTCTTGGTGGGGATGGTGGTGTTGCGGCTGATCATCTTGGTCATCACGCCGCCGAGGGTCTCCACACCGAGGGACAGCGGGGTGACGTCGAGCAGCAGGATGTCCTTGACCTCGCCGGCCAGCACACCGCCCTGAATGGCGGCGCCCACGGCGACGACCTCATCGGGGTTCACCGTCTGGTTGGGATCCTTGCCGGTGATCCGCTTGACCAGCTCCAGCACCGCCGGAATGCGGGTGGAACCACCCACCATCACGATCTCATCGAGATCGCCGGACGAGAGCTTGGCGTCGCGCAGCGCCTGCTCCACCGGCACCTTGCAGCGGTCGATCAGCGAGGAGGCCAGTTCCTCGAACTTCGCCCGGGTCAGGGTGAGGTCGAGGTGCTTGGGACCCTCGGGGGTGGCGGTGATGAAGGGGAGATTGATCTCACTCTGGGTGGCGCTGGAGAGTTCGATCTTGGCCTTCTCGGCGGCTTCGGTGAGGCGCTGCAGGGCCTGCTTGTCCTGGCGCAGATCGATCCCTTCGTTGGCCTTGAAGTTGTCGGCCAGGTAATCAACGATCACCTTGTCGAAATCGTCGCCACCCAGGTGGGTGTCACCGCTGGTGGAGAGCACCTCGAACACGCCGTCGCCCACCTCGAGCACAGACACGTCGAAGGTGCCGCCGCCGAGGTCGAAGACCAGGATGCGTTCGTTGCTCTTCTTGTCGAGGCCGTAGGCCAGAGCAGCCGCCGTGGGCTCGTTGATGATGCGCAGCACCTCGAGGCCGGCGATCTTGCCGGCGTCCTTGGTGGCCTGACGCTGGGAGTCGTTGAAATAGGCCGGAACGGTGATGACCGCCTGGGTCACCGTTTCGCCCAGGTACTTGCCGGCGTCTTCAGCGAGCTTGCGCAGCACCTCGGCCGAGATCTCCTCGGGGGCGAACTGCTTGTTGAGGACCGGGCACTTCACCTTGACGTTCGAGCCGGCTTTCTCGACCCCGTAGCTCACCTCCTTCGATTCCTCATTCACTTCGTCGACGCGACGGCCGATGAAGCGCTTGACCGAATAGAAGGTGTTCTCGGGATTCATGACCGCCTGGCGCTTGGCGATCTGACCGACGAGCTTGTCCTGATTCTTGGTGAAGGCCACCACCGAGGGGGTGGTGCGGAACCCTTCGGCATTGGCGATCACCGTGGGCTTGCCACCCTCCATCACGGCGACGCAGCTGTTCGTGGTGCCGAGGTCAATGCCGACGACCTTACCCATGGGTTCCCACCTCCAGAGTGGATGAATGCGGACTGGGGTCATCTTCCGCAGCAGCCCCGTCTGCGGGCGAGGGGTGGTTCCCGAACCGTTCCAGGGCGGCTGTGCCGTCAGAACCCTTGTGTGGCCTAGGGTCTGGGCCTCTGATTCGCCATCGCGATGTCTGATGCCCCTTCCGGTCAGCGGGTGATCTCGGGGGCCACGGCTCTGGTGGGGGTGCTGGGCGACCCGGTCCGCCATTCCCTCTCGCCGGTGATGCACAACGCGGCCCTGGCGGAGCTCGGGCTGGACTGGGTCTATCTCGCCCTGCCCACCCCCGCTGCCTCCCTGGCCGAGGTGGTGCGCTCCCTGGAGGCCCTCGACTGCCGCGGCCTCAGCGTGACCCTGCCCCACAAGCAGGCCGTTGCCGGCCTGTGCGTGGAGTGCAGCCCCCTGGCGACCCGTCTGGGGGCGGTGAACACCCTGGTGCGTCGCCCGGCCGGAGGGTGGTGGGGCACCAACACGGACGTGGAGGGGTTCCTTGCTCCCCTGCGGGAGCAGGGATTCTCCGGCCGCGGCGGCCCGGCGGTGGTGCTGGGCTGCGGCGGCAGCGCCCGGGCGGTGGTCGCCGCCCTGGCGGACCACGACCTGGGGCTCGGCCGGGTGCGGGTGGCCGGGCGCCGGCCGGAGGCCCTCGCGGGCTTCCTGCAGGCCTTCCGTGGCTCGCCCGTGCCGGTGGAGCCCCTGCACTGGCAGGAGGGGGAGGGGCTGCAGCCGGCCCTGGCGGAGGCGGCGCTCGTCGTCAACACCACGCCCGTGGGGATGGCCTCCTCCCAGGATCCCTCGGCGGTGGAGCGCTGCCCGCTTGCCGGTCCGGAGCTGGAGGCCCTGCCACCGGGCAGCTGGGTGTACGACCTGATCTACACGCCCAGGCCGACGCGGCTGCTGCTGGAGGCGGCCGCCCGTGGCTGCCGCCCACTCGACGGCCTGGAGATGCTGGTCCAGCAGGGGGCCGCGGCCCTGCGCCTCTGGAGCGGGCGGGCCGAGGTGCCGGTGGCCGTCATGCGCCGCGCCGCTCTCGCCCAGCTGCAATCGCCCTAGCCTGGGGAGCCGTCCCACCCAGGCAGCCCCCGCATGCAGGACCCTCCGATCTGGCAACGGCTGGCGGCCGCTCTCGTCTACCTGCTGCCCTGGAGCGACGCCCTGGAGTTCGGGCGTTCCCTGTTCGCCCTGTTCCCGCCGTTGCAGTGGGCCGCCGTGCCGGCGATTCCGCTGCTGCAGCTGCAGCAGGCGGTTCCCTTCGGCGGCCTGGTCCTGTTCCTGGTCCTGTTCCTGGCGGTGGTGCGCAACACCAACGTCCCCTACCTGGTCCGCTTCCACGCCCTTCAGGCGATCCTGCTCGACATCGTGCTCGTGCTGCTGGGCCTCGCCTTCGGCATCCTGCTGGCCCCGCTCGGCCCCAACTTCGCCGTCCGTACCCTGCAGAACACCGTCTTCCTGGGCGCTCTGCTGCTGGTCCTGTTCTCGGTGGTCCAGAGCCTGCGCGGCAAGGAGGCCGATATCCCCACCGTCTCCGAGGCGGTGCGCATGCAGCTGTTCTGAGCCGGGGAGGTCGTGCGATAGGTTGCTGGATCCGTCGCTGCCGCATCCCCCGGGACCGGCGGCCACCTCCCTTCAGGCGACCATGACGCAGTCCTACTACGAAACGATGTACATCCTCCGGCCGGACATTCCGGAGGAAGAGGTCGAAAGCCACGTCAACAAGTACCGGGACATCGTGACCGAGGCCGGTGCCCAGGTGCTCGACACACAGATGCGCGGCAAGCGCCGCCTGGCTTACCCCATTGCCAAGCATCGTGAGGGCATCTACGTCCAGCTCAACCACGATGGCGACGGGCAGCAGGTTGCAGCCCTCGAGCGGGCGATGCGCCTCTCCGAGGACGTGATCCGCTACCTCACCGTCAAGCAGGAAGGGCCGATGCCCGCGCCCCGCTCCGTGGCTGTGGCCGCCAGCGACTCCGCCACCTCGGAAGCCGCCGGCGCCTGATTCCAGGCCTGCCAGGGGTCGAGCCGGTGTGAGCGGCCCCTGGTTACCGTGCCCCCGCTACAGAGAATCGGGCTAAAATCCGCAGCCCCAGGGATAGGACGCCATGGCAGAACCCACCCTCAGGCTGATCCGCGGCGACAGCGGCGACGATCGTCTGGGAGGTGCCTTCTGGACCCCAACAGGCTTGCGCAGAGCTCCGTCGCCGTCGCTCCTGAACCTGTCACACCTGCGGGTTGTGCCCCCACCGGCCGCTCCTCCGCTCACTTTGGAGCTGGTGGAACCTCCGGCTGCCGAACCGATCAATCTGCTGCCACCCTCGCCGCTGGAGACGCTCACCTACGCAGAGCCCCAGCCTCCGGCGCCGACCCCCGAGGAGCAGCCCTCCCGCATCGGCGAACTCGAACGTGAGCTCGAGGCCAGCCGCGATGAAACCGAGGCCCTCCATCAGATGCTGGAGGATCTGCCGGAGATTTTTGAGCGCAAGTTCCGCCAGCGTCTGCAGCCCGTTCTGGAGCACCAACAGCGGCTGATCAGCGAGAACCAGACGCTGCGCGAAGGGCTTCTGGCCCTGTCCGCTGCTCGCCCGTCTGAGCCCCCCCAGCTTCCGCCGGCCCCAGCCCCGGCAACGCCCGTGGGCCTGACCGCGCGTCTGCGGGCCTTTCTGCGCCGCGCCAGGCGCCCCTGAAACCCTGGCTGCAGAGCGGCTCCCGGGTCCCGTGGTTGGGGACCCGGAGCCTGAACGGGCCGCCGCTGGCTCAGCCCTGGCGCTGGCCGGCCGCCCAGAGCCGGGTGGGCAGTCCCCACACGTAGATGAACCCCTCGGCGGCTTTGTGATCGAACCGATCGTCGGCGCCGTAGGTGGCCATGTCGGGGGCGTAAAGGCTGTCGCTGGTGCTCTGGCGACCGATCACGGTGGCGTTGCCCTTGTGCAGCTTGACCCGCACCGTGCCGTTGACGCTGGTCTGGGTGCGGTCGATGAAGCCGTCCAGGGCCTGCTTGAGCGGTCCGAACCACAGCCCCTGGTACACCAGGTCGGCCCAGCTGGCCTCGATCTGGCGCTTGTAGCGCAGCACGTCTGCGGCCAGGGTCAGGCTCTCGAGTTCCTGGTGCGCCCGGATCAGCAGCAGCAGCCCGGGCGTTTCATAGATCTCGCGGCTCTTGATGCCCACCACCCGGTTCTCCACCATGTCCAGCCGGCCGAAGCCGTGGCGGCCCGCCATGGCGTTGGCCTGGCGGACCAGGCTCACCGGATCGAGGGCGACGCCGTCGAGGCTCACCGGGTTGCCGCCTGCGAAGCCGATCTCCACGATCTGGGGGGTGTCCGGAGCGTCCTCCACCGAGCGGGTGAGGGCGTAGATCTCTTCGGGGGGTTCGACGTTGGGATCCTCGAGCGAACCGGCTTCGATGCTGCGGCCGAGCAGGTTGAGATCGATCGAATAGGGCGACTTCTTGCTCACCGGCGCCGGGATGCCACAGCGTTCGCCGTAGGCGATCGTCTCCTCGCGGCTCATGCCCCATTCCCGGGCCGGGGCGAGCACCTTGAGCTCCGGCGCCAGGGAACCGATGGCCACGTCGAAGCGCACCTGATCGTTCCCCTTGCCGGTGCAGCCATGGGCCACGGCGTCGGCCCCAACCTCCCGGGCCACCTCCACCAGGCGCCGGGCGATCAGCGGTCGGGCCAGGGCGGTGCTCAGGGGATAGCGGCCTTCGTAGAGGGCGTTGGCACGGATCGCCGGGAAGGCGAACTCCGTGATGAACGGCTCGATCAGATCCCCGACGATCGACTGGCTGGCGCCGGAGTCGAGCGCCTTCTGGCGCACGGCCTCCAGCTCGTCGCCCTGGCCGAGGTCGGCGGCGAAGGTGATCACCTCCTCCACCCCCCACTCCTGGCGCAGGTAAGGGATGCAGACGCTGGTGTCCACACCACCCGAGTAGGCGAGCACCGCCTTCTTCGCCCGTCCCATCAGTGCGTCTCCTGTTCCGCTGCTGCGGATTCTCTCGTGCCCGGCGATTCTCCTCCCCGGCCGTCTCCGTGCCGTCGCTGCTCCAGCACCAGCCAGACGCCCAGGGCCAGGGGCGGTAGCAATACCAAGGCCAGGGCGGCGTCAGCGCGGGCTGGCAGGGATTCGGGCCAGCGGGCTCCCGCCCGGGCCAGGAGGGCCGAGAGAGCCAGGGAGAGGCCCCACACCCAGACCAGCTGGCGGAGCTTCGCAGAGGTCATGGGCGGAGGGGGCGACGTCCAGGCGTAGAATGTCTGATCGGCCGTTACCGGTGGGCCGCATCCTCACGGCATCCCGCCCCAGCAATCCTGCCCTGGCGATCTGCCGAGGCATCCGCCTCAGCGGTCCCCACGGCACGGCATCCCAGGTCACCGCCGCTGCGGTGCCCGCCGCAGATGCCAGGCTGCATCCTCCCGGTTGACCCATTTCCAGCGCGCCGCGTTGCCTTGAACCGCCCCGCATGAGCATTCTCGATAGCGTCAACCCCTCCCTGACCCGCTACCGCCGCGACGAGCCGGCGCCGGTCCTGCCCCTGCGCGATGAGCCGGATCTGCTCAGCCTGCTCGAGGCCAGCGGCCGTCTGGTCGCCGATGAGGACACGGCCGGAACCGAGGTGAGCACCGTCGAGGAGGAGGAACTCTCGGCGCTGATGGGCGAGAAGGAGGATTACAACCAAGCCGACGAGGCCACCGAGGAAGACTGGGAGGACTGAGCCTCACCTCGTTCGCCTCCCTCCCATGGCCGTCGATCCCAGCGCAGCTCCCGGTGGCGGCGACGCTGCCCGTGCCACCGCCAGGCTCGATGGCCGTCTCACCGCCACCGTGCTGGCTGTGTTCCTGTTGCTCGCCTGTCTGGCAAGCGACGCTTTGGTGGCTGCTTCCGCCCTCACCGTGCCACTGCTGGTGTCCGGGGCCGTGGCGGCCGGTGTGGCCCGCTGGGGCGTGCCGCGTCTGCGCTCCCTCAAGCTTGGTCAGGTGATCCGCGAAGAGGGCCCCCAGGCCCACCACAGCAAGGCCGGGACCCCGACGATGGGGGGGCTGCTGGTGGTTCCGGTGGGGGTTCTGGTGGGCGCGCTGCTCGACCCCACCGATCCCCGCCTCCCCGCCGTGGCGGCCATCACCCTCGCCTACATGGCCATCGGCGCCGTCGACGACTGGCGCAGCCTCACCCGCCGCACCAACACCGGCCTCACCCCCCGGGGCAAGCTGCTGCTGCAGGCCCTGGCGGCCGCCGCCTTCCTGGCCTGGGCGGCCTGGGGCGGCTGGCTGGGGGGCGGCACCCCCGGCGACGTCGGCCTGCCCTTCGGCTGGGTGCTGCCCCTGGGGCTGGCCATCTGGCCCCTCGGCCTGTTCGTGTTCCTGGCCGAAAGCAACGCCACCAACCTCACCGACGGCCTCGATGGCCTGGCCGCCGGCTGCGGGGCGGTGGTGTTCACCGGCATGGCCCTGCAGCTGATGCTGCGCGGGCATGGCGGTGATGCGGCCTTGGCCGGTTTCTGCGCCGCCATGGCCGGATGCTGGCTCGGCTTCCTCAGCCAGAACCGGCACCCCGCCCGTGTGTTCATGGGTGACACGGGTTCCCTGGCGATGGGCGCGGCCCTCTCGGCGGTCGCCCTGCTCAGCAACAGCCTCTGGCCTCTGCTGCTGATGGGTGGGGTGTTCCTGGCCGAATCCGTCTCGGTGATCCTGCAGGTCTGGGTGTTCAAGGCCACCAAGGGGGCCGATGGGCAGGGGCGCCGGCTGTTCCGGATGGCGCCGCTGCACCACCACTTCGAGCTCGGCGGCCTGCCGGAGCAGGGTGTGGTGGTCGCCTTCTGGGGGGTCAGCCTGATACTGGTGCTGCTGGGGCTGCTGCTGCGGCCCTGACCCATTCCCCATCCCAGGCAGCTGCCATGGCCTACTTCACCTGGAAGGAGGCGGGTCTGACCGCCGACTGCGCCAGCCTTGACGCGATGGCCTCCCGCTTCGAGGAAGCGGCGTCGCTGATGCGGCGCATGGCTGCCGAGGGATTCCGCCTGGAGCGGCACCCCGATGGGCAGCACATCACCCACCCCGATCCCGCGGTGTTCGAGGCCTACGGCTTCATCAGCGAGGAGCCGCCCGAGCGGCAGCTCACCCTGCTGCAGTCCTGAGCGGTGCTGTCAGCGGCGGCGCAGCAGCCCCACCACCCAGACCGCCACGAAGGCCAGCGAGGAGAGTCCGAGGTAGATCAGGGTCCAGCGCTGCAGGCTGGCCAGATCCAGGCCGAAGGGCAGGTCGATCGGATCACCGGCGGTCTGCAGGGCCAGGGTGAGGTGCAGGAGCACGGGCGGGCGGCGATCCGCCCGACACCCTAGGGGAGAGGATCACAGCAGCTCAGTGCAGCGCAGTGCAGCTCGGTGCAGAGCATCCCTGCCCCGTGCTCCTCACCGAGGCCCACCCCAGCACCGCCCACCTCCAAGCAGCTCAGCTCAAGACGCTCAGCCCTGCACCGCTCACCCCTGATCCCCTGATCTCCCGATCCCATGGCCAGCGCATCCCCGTTCCCCCGCACCCTGATGCTGCTCGGCAGCGGTGAGCTGGGTAAGGAGGTGGCGATCGCCGCCCAGCGCCTCGGCTGTCGGGTGGTTGCGGTGGATCGTTATGCCGGGGCTCCGGCGATGCAGGTGGCCGATGCCGCCGAGGTGATCGCGATGACGGATCCGGAGGCCCTGCGCGCGGTGGTGCGGCGCCATCGGCCCGATGCGGTGATCCCGGAGATCGAGGCCCTGGCGGTGGATGCCCTTGCCGATCTGGAGGGCGAGGGCATCACCGTGATCCCCACGGCCCGCGCCACGGCCGTGACGATGAACCGCGATCGGATCCGCGACCTGGCCGCCGGTCCGCTCGGCCTGCGCACCGCCCGCTTCGCCTATGCCGACAGCGCCGAGGCCCTGGCGGCGGCCGCCGCGCCCCTGGGCTGGCCCGTGGTGGTCAAGCCCGTGATGAGCTCCTCCGGCAAGGGACAGAGCGTCGTTCATGGCCCGGATGGCATCGCCGCCGCCTGGGAGGCGGCCCTGGCGGGCGCGCGCGGGGAAGGCGCCCGGGTGATCGTCGAGGAGTTCCTGCGCTTCGAACTGGAGATCACCCTGCTCACGGTCAGGCCGTGGCAGGGCCCCACCCTGTTCTGCCCGCCGATCGGCCACATCCAGGAGCGGGGTGACTACCAGTGCAGCTGGCAGCCGGCGGTCCTCGGCCAGGCCCAGCTCGCCGCTGCCCAGGCCATGGCCCTTGCCGTCACCGATGCCCTCGGCGGCGCCGGGCTGTTCGGCGTGGAGTTCTTCCTCTGTGGCGCCCCCGGTCAGGAGGAGGTCGTCTTCTCCGAGCTGTCGCCCCGGCCCCATGACACCGGCCTGGTGACCCTCGCCGGCCAGAACCTCAGTGAGTTCGAGCTGCACCTGCGCGCCATCCTGGGGTTGCCGATCCCCGAGATCCGCAGCCTGGGGCCGGCCGCCACCCGTGTGATCCTGGCCTCCGGCGAGGCCGAGGCCGTCCGCTATCGCGGCCTGGAGCAGGCGCTGGCGGTGCCCGAGAGCCAGGTGCTGCTGTTCGGCAAGCCCAGCGCCCGCCCCGGTCGCCGCATGGGGGTGGCCCTGGCCCGCGGTGGAAGCCTGGAGGAGGCCCGCCAGCGGGCGGATGCGGCGGCCGCCTGCGTGCAGGTCGAGCTGGGGACCGGCGGCTGAAAGCGGCTCCCCCCCCTGGTGCAGCCCGTTTCCTCGCCTTATGGTGCGCGCCGGTGGGAGCAACCATGAGTCAGGCCCAGTCCCATCCCCCGCAGCGGCGCACCCCCCGCGGTCGCAATCGCCGCCGGGAGAGGCAGGCCCTGACCAGCATCCCCGATCTGCTCAGCCGGCGGCGTCCGCCGCAGCAGCCCGCGCCTCGCCGCCGCCGTTCCCCCCTGGTTCCCTTCGCCCTCGGCCTGGCAATCGGCTACGGCCTGGCCGGACCCCTGCCCTGGCTGGTATCACGGGCGCCCGCAACCCTCGCCGGCCTGCTCTCAGCCCCCCGTGCCCTGGCGGGCCTGCTCGATCCCCACGGCCTCGGCCAGCGCCGGGTGCTGGTGCTCGGCACCGACCACGTCGGCGAGAACACCGATGTCATGTTCACGGTTCAGGTTGGCGACGGCCTCACCCGCATCACCCAGGTGCCCCGTGACACCTATGTGGAGGTCCCCGGGGAGCAGCCCCTCAAGGCCAATGCCCTGCTGGCCATCCATGGCATCGCCGCCGCCAAGCAGCAGGTGGGGCAGCTGGTGGGCCAGCCGGTGCAGCGTCATCTGCGGGTCGATCTTGATGCCGTGGCCAAGGTCGCCAACGCCCTGGGCGGGGTGGAGGTGACCGTGCCCAAGCGGATGTATTACGTCGATAACGCCCAGGGGCTGTATATCGATCTCTACCCCGGGCTCCAGGTGCTGCGGGGAGACGATCTGCTCGGTTACCTGCGCTACCGCCACGATGAAATGGGTGACATCGGGCGCATGGAGCGCCAGCGTCAGGTCATCAAGCAGGTGTTCGCCCGCCTGGCCCAGCCCTCCACCCTCACCCAGCTGCCGGCGCTGCTCAGGATCGCCGGCGAGGACATCCAGACCGATCTCACCCCGATCGAGATGACCCAGCTGCTGACGGCGATGGCCCGCACCCGTCTGAGTTCCAGCCGGCTGCCGGGCCGCCTCTACTGGGAAAACGATCTCAGCTACTGGATGCCCGACTCCAACACCGCCCACCCCACGGGCAACGGTGAGGAGCCTGTGTACTGACGCTGTCGCCTCCGGCCCAGTTCCTGGCGCTGGTTGCTGATCAGCCTGGGGCTGCCACCCAATCCGGCCCCCGGCTCCCATTCCGACCTGGCTCGGGCTCTGGTGCCAACCCGGGCCTGGTTCTGGCGCCCGGCCCCGTCGCCCGTGGGCCGGTCAGCGTTCCTGACGGCGGCGGCGCAGGAAGCGATGGTGATCGAGGCCCTGGAGCAGACCCCAGGCCTGGGGCCTGGAGGCGAAGAACACCCGCCGCCGCCCCCGCAGCGTTTCCAGCGATGGGTCGTGATCGTCGGGCACGACGCCGAGGGGCAGCCCCCGCAGGAGTTCGCCGTCCCCCTCCTGGGAGGCGGCCACCAGGATGTTGCTGAGCGGCAGGTTCCAGCGCAGCGCCAGATAGCGGATCGCCTCGGTCTTTGAGGCGGTGAGCGGCAGCACATCGAGGTACCAGTGCTGGAACAGGTGGGGGCGGGCCATCAGCCCGCGATGGCGCAGGATCTGGCGGACCGCCGGCAGAATGCTCTGATCGGCTTTCTCCAGGGTGTAGCTCACCTTGTAGGGGCCCTGGTCGTTGGCGCCCTGCATGCGCAGGCGATCGCCCAGCTCGGCCAGGGCCGCCACGACCGCCGGGCGGTCCCAGTGGCGGCCGATGTGCCGCTCCCAGTGCGGATCGGGGCGGTAGTCCGGTTCTGCGGTTGTCGTGTCCCCCTCGGCGGCGATGTGAATCTCGGTGCCCGTGCGGGTGATCCAGAGCACGGGTTGGGGCAGGTGCAGTTCGGCGAATCGCAGCCGGGCCGACTTGAAGCACCGGCCGCTGCTCACCCCGATCGCGAGCTGGGGATCGGCTTCCAGGCGCAGGCGCAGCTCGCCCAGGCTGGCGGGGTCGGGGTGGGCCAGGCAGGCATCGAGATCCAGCACCAGCAGGCGGCGATGGCCGGCCGCGGCGGGATCGGTCGCCTGACGGCACCAGAGGGCGGGGCGCGGGCCCGCAACGCTGCCCAGGGCCGCCGTGACCTCGCCGAGGTACTGGATGGCGTGGGCATCCCAGCTGTAGTGGCGGGAGACGGCTTCGATGCCGTTGTCGCTCCAGCTCTGCCAGCGCGTGGGTGAGCGCAGGCTTTGCTCCACGCCCTGCTGCAGGGCATCAAGGTCGGAGACATCCACCAGCAGCCCGTTGCCGCAGCGGCGCAGGATGTCACTGGGACCGCCGTCGTCGGTGGCCACCACGGGCAGACCGCAGGCGGCCGCTTCCAGCAGGGTGAGGCCGAACGGTTCGGTGAGGGCCGGGTTGACGAACACGCCGCGGCGACGGGCCGCCCATCGGTAGATATCCGGGATCTGGGACCGCTGGTGCTGCTTGGGGTAGGCCACCTGCCCGTAGAGGTCGAATCGGTCGACCAGCTCGAACACCTGCTGGAACACCTCCCGCTGCGGCTTTTCCAGTTGGCGCGGATCGGAGCGGCAGCCCAGCACCAGCACCAGGTTGTGGTGCTGCCGCAGATGATCGGAACGGCCGAACACCTCCACCAGCGCCGGGATGTTCTTGCGGTGATCGGCGCGGCAGATGGCCAGCACAGGCGGCTTGTCGGCGTCGCGCAGGAACGGCTGCAGCAGGGTGTCCACCTCCCGCTCCGCCGCCGGCGGCGCGGGCAGGGGCGGGAAGAACTGATGGGCGTCCACCCCCGGTGGGATCACCCGGGAGCGGCTGTCATCGAAGCGGGAATAGCGGCCGTATTGCACCTGCCGCTCCTGCTGCGTGCTGGTGATCACCAGGCCGCTCTGGGCTAGGGCCAGCTCCTCGGCTTCGATCCGCCGTGCCATGGCGTACTGCTGGTCGATCTGGCCGGGTTCAAGGCCGCTGGCCATCAGTCGCCGGCGTTTCTCACGGCCGAGGGAGTGGCCGGTGAACACCAGCGGAATGCCGAGCCGGCGGCGGAGCAGCGCACCGACATAGCCGGCGTCGGCGTAGTGGGCGTGGATCCAGTCCGGCAGCCTTGGCTGGGCCAGCAGCGCCTCTGCCAGGCTGTCGGCCAGCTCATCGAGGTGGGGCCAGAGCAGCTCCTTGCGGAGGTAGCGGCGGGGCCCGAAGGCGAAGCGGCGGATCTGGGCATCGGGCCCGATCGGTTCCGTGGGGCGGGCATAGTCGGACGACACCCGCCGGTCCTGGATCAGCCGGGTGACCACGTCGATCCGATCGACCTCGGGGCGCGCGGCCAGGCTGCGTGCCAGCTCCAGCACGTACGTTGTCTGCCCGCCGGTGTCGGGATCCCGACCGAGCTCCAGGTCATGGCCTCGGAACAGACCATGCAGGTGGAGGTGGAGAACGTACAGACCCAAGACGATGCCGGGGCGTATGTCTGCACACACATAGCCACTTTTCCCCGGAGCGTCAGCCTGCCCCAGGGGCGGAGAACCGAAGGGAAATCGGGGATGTCCCGCTGAGACCCATGCCGTCCGCCACGTTGTCGGGCCTGCGGCGCCGTCGGCGGCGCCGCTGATCGCGTCAGCGTCTGCTCATGCGAACGGGACCGCCTGAGTCCCGCAGGGCGAACCGGCCTGGTTGTGCCGGCGGAGCCGGCTGCGCAGCCGGGCCACTGCCTCACCCCTGCCGCAGGCGTCTGAGCATCCAGACCAGCGGACGGGACTTCAGCTCCTGCAGGGTCCGCGCCAGCTCCAGCCGCGTCTGTTCGAGCTGGGCGGCCTTCTGCTCGAGCGACTCCAGGCAGCCGTGGTGGGCATCGAGGCCTTCAAAGCGGCTGATCTGCAGGAAGCGAAAGTAACAGGAAAGGCCTGCATTTCTGCGATCAGATCCTGATTGGCTCGCTGCGTGTGCCACTCGGCGATGGCGTCCCGGTAGAGCTGGAGCAGCTGCGGCAGGATGGTGTCGGCATACAGCGATGTGATGCAGGCTTCGTTCAGTGGCGCGATGCCCTGTCGGCGTTGCTCCAGGGCCGCTTCAATGGCACTGCGGATGGCCCGAGGCTGGGGCGGCGACAAGCTGGCGGAATAGCTGAAATTGCAGGCCGTCGTGTGCGAGACGGCCACAGGACGATGCATGCGAAGAATATCGGGGAAGCAGTGTTCCTCCCAGAGAATCACGCCATGGATGAAGGCGATGCAGGGCGTTTGGGGGAAATGGGTTAAGGCACAGGCCAGGTCGAGGTGGTGGTGGCCGTGGATGATGTCGGGAGTGATCGAGACTCGCGCAGTTCGGCGGCAACGAAAAAGCCCTGCTCGCGCAGGTATGAGGATATTTCTCCGAGCTGGGTGGAGTGAATCATCGGTGTATGCCCCTGCTCAATGAGATGGCGCGAAACGCTTTGTATGTATCGCTCTGTCCCTCCGGGATTGCTGATCGTGTTATTGGTCAGCAGGACTGTCAGTGGTCTGCTGCTTGTGTCGATGGGGATGGCTGAGTCAGGTCCGTCTGTGGCGGCTGGGCCATTGCTTGGCTTGTGGGCTGTTCCTGAAGCTGACAGGGAGGGCGCTAACATTGAGCCGTATTGTTGATTGCAGCCTCAAAGGGCGGCAATCACTCAGCGATTTGATCCGCCTTCACGATGTCGCCCCATGGGTGCGTGGGGTTTCGATCGGATCGCTGGGGTGTTCTTGACCCTGCACGGCGACGACCCGGCAAGGATGCTGTGGATCAGCGACGCGCAGCCGATCCTCCGCCTGCAATCTCAGACAACACCATGGGCGCGCCAGGATCAGCCCGGAAGGGTGTGGCCTCGGCTTCTCCGGGGGCTGTCCTTTGTGGCCCTGCGGCTTTGCCGGTGGGTCAGCCAGAAAAAAGCCCCGCCGGTTGAGCGGGGCTGATCTGCGGTGTTGGTCAGGCGATGCCGCCGACGGCCGGTGCAGGCCGTCGGCCGTGGTCAGGCTCAGCCCAGGGCTTTGGCCTTGGCCACCACGTTCTCGACGGTGAAGCCGAACTTCTCCATGCAGAGGGGTCCGGGGGCGGAGGCGCCGAAGCGATCGATCGAGACGGTGTCGCCTTCGAAACCGGTGAACTTGTGCCAGCCGAAGCTGCTGGAGGCTTCCACCACCAGGCGCTTGCGGCAGGCGGCGGGCAGCACGCTCTCGCGGTAGGCGGCGTCCTGCTCCTCGAACAGCTCCACGCAGGGCATGGAGACCACGCGGACGTTCTTGCCTTCGGCGCGCAGCTGGGCCGCGGCCTTGGTGCAGAGCTCGACCTCACTGCCGGTGCCGATCAGGATCAGGTCCGGGGTGCCGTTGCTGTCCTCGAGGATGTAGCCACCGCGAGCCACGGCTTCGGGGCTGGAGCCGGGCTGATTCGCCATCGCCTGGCGGCTGAGGGCCAGCACGGTGGGGCGCTTGCGGTTCTTGATCGCCACCTGGTAGGCGCCGCTGGTCTCGTTGCCGTCGCCGGGGCGGATCACCAGCAGGTTGGGGATCGCGCGCAGATTGGCCAGGGTCTCGATTGGCTGGTGGGTGGGGCCGTCCTCGCCCAGGCCGATCGAATCGTGGGTGAGCACGTAGATCACGCCAAGCTCGCTCAGGGCCGAGAGGCGGATGGCGCCGATGGCGTAGCCGGCGAACACCAGGAAGGTGCCGCCGTAGGGCACCAAGCCGCTGCCGTGGTAAGCGAGGCCGTTGAGAATCGAGGCCATGGCGTGCTCGCGCACACCGAAGTGCAGGTAGCGGTTGGCTTCGGCGCCTTTCTGGAATCCCTTCTCACCCTTGATGTCGGTCAGGTTGGAGTGGGTGAGGTCGGCCGAACCGCCGATCAGTTCGGGCAGGTTGGGACCGATGGCATTGAGGCAGTTGTAGGAGTGCTGGCGGGTGGCCAGACCCTTGTCCTCGGCGGTGTAGGTGGGCAGGGCGGCGTCCCAGCCGGAGGGCAGCTCGCCGCGCAGGCGACGCTCGAACTCGGCGGCCTCGCTGGGGTACTTGGCCCGGTAGTCGGCCAGCAGGTTGTTCCAGTCGGCTTCGGCGGTGGCGCCGCGGCTGAGGGCCTTGCGCCAGTGGTCGTAAGCCTCCTGGGGAACCTCGAACTCGCCGTGGCTCCAGCCCAGGGCCTCGCGGGTGAGGGTCGCCTCTTCGGCGCCGAGAGCTGCACCATGAACACCGGCGGTGTTGGCCTTGTTGGGCGAACCGAAGCCGATGGTGGTGGTGATCTTGATCAGGCTGGGCCGGTCGGTGACGGCCTTGGCTGCCTCGATGGCGCGGGCGATGCCGTCGATGTCGGTGTTGCCATCGGCCACATGCTGGACGTGCCAGCCATAGGCTTCGTAGCGCTTCAGAACGTCTTCGGTGAAGGAGACGTTGGTGTTGCCGTCGATCGTGATGTGGTTGTCGTCGTAGAGGGCGATCAGCTTGCCCAGACCCAGGTGACCGGCCAGGGAGGCGGCCTCACCGCTGACGCCCTCCTGATGGCAGCCGTCGCCCATGATCACGTAGGTGTAGTGATCGACGAGCTTGCAGTCGGGCTTGTTGAACTTCGCCGCCAGATGCGCTTCGGCCATCGCCAGGCCCACGGCGTTAGCGATGCCCTGGCCGAGGGGGCCGGTGGTGACTTCAACGCCCGGGGTTTCGAAGGTTTCGGGGTGACCGGGGGTGCGGCTGCCCCACTGGCGGAACTGCTTGATGTCCTCCAGGGTCACCGAGTCGTAGCCGGTGAGGTGCAGCAGGGCGTAAAGCAGCATGCAGCCATGGCCCGCCGACAGCACGAAGCGATCCCGGTTGAACCAGCGGGGATTGGCTGGGTTGTGGCTGAGAATCTTGTCCCAGAGGGCATAGGCCATCGGGGCGCAACCCATCGGCAGTCCGGGGTGGCCGGAGTTCGACTTGTTGATCGCGTCAATCGCCAGGAAGCGGATGCTGTTGACGCAGAGGGTGTCAACGGATGTTGATGGGGCGACGACCATGGCGAGGCGCGGGGGGTAGGGCTAGGGGGTAAGGAAGGCGTCCGGGGGATGGGAGGGTTGGGCGAAGCCCAGGTCCCTCACGTCATCCGTCGGAACGCGAGGCAGACGTTGTGACCGCCGAACCCGAAGGAGTTCGAGAGCACCACGTTCACCGTGTGCTCCCGGGCCTGGTTAGGAACAACGTCCAGGTCACAGGCCGGATCCGGGGTGCTGTAGTTGATCGTAGGCGGTACCACGTTATGGCCGATCGCCAGCACGCCTGCGACGGCTTCAATGCCACCGCTGCCGCCGAGCAGATGCCCGGTCATCGACTTGGTGGAGCTCACCGGGATCGTCATCGCATGGGCGCCGAGGGCCGACTTGATCGCGGCGGTCTCGTTGCTGTCGTTGGCCTGGGTGCTGGTGCCGTGGGCGTTGACGTAGTCGACGGTCTCCGGCTCCAGCCGGGCATCGGCCAGGGCCAGGCGTATGGCCTCGGCTCCACCGGTGCCGCCTGGGGACGGGGCGGTGATGTGGTGGGCGTCGCAGGTGGTGCCGTAGCCGACGATTTCGGCCAGCACCCTGGCGCCGCGGGCCTGGGCATGCTCCAGGCTTTCGAGGACCAGGACGCCGGCTCCCTCCCCGATCACGAAGCCGTTGCGCTCCTTGTCAAAGGGGCGGCTGGCCGTGGCCGGGTCGTCGTTGCGGAAAGACAGGGCCTTGGCGCTGGCAAAACCCGCCACGCCCAGGGGCGTGATCGCCGATTCGGCACCGCCACAGACCATGGCATCGGCGAGGCCGAGCTGAATGGTGCGGAAGGCATCGCCGATCGCATTGGATCCGGCGGCGCAGGCGGTGGCCACGGCGCTGCTGGGGCCACGGGCACCGAGAGCGATCGCCGCCAGGCCGGTGGCCATGTTGGGGATCATCATCGGCACGCAGAACGGGCTGACCCGGTCGGGTCCGCGGTCCGCCAGGACGTGGGCCTGGGTTTCCATCATCAGCAGCCCGCCGACGCCCGAACCGATCGAGACGCCGACGCGATGGCGGTTGGTGTCGTTGATCTCCAGGCCGGCATGGCGGACGGCCTGACGGGCCGCGACCACTCCGAACTGGCAGAAACGATCCCAGCGCTTGGATTCCTTCGGCTCCAGCCAGCCGGATGGATCGAAGGACTTGACCTCTGCCGCGAAGCGACAGGCATGGCGGGAGGCATCGAACAGGGTGATGGCCGCGACGCCATTGCGCCCGCTGCTCAGACCCTCCCAGTAGGAATCGACGTCGTTGCCGATCGGTGTGACCGCGCCCAGGCCGGTGACGACGACGCGGCGGAGACCCTCCACCATGGACGCCTCAGGCCTGCTTCTCTTGGATGTACTTGACGGCATCACCCACGGTGGCGATGCCCTCGGCAGCCTCGTCGGGGATCTCGATGTCGAAGGATTCCTCTAGGGCCATCACCAGCTCGACGGTGTCCAGGGAGTCGGCGCCGAGGTCGTTCTGGAAGTTGGACTCGGGCTTCACCTCGGCGGCATCGACGCTGAGCTGCTCAGCAACGATGGAGCGCACTTTCTCGAAGATCGCTTCCTGGGACATGGCCGTGGTGTGGGAGGGCCGCATCCTACGGGTCGGCCCCATCCGGGTCCCGGCAACGTATGAACAAGGGTGACGGGCCGAGCCCCGGTCGGGTTGGCTCCTGGTCGCTGCCGGTACGTTGGACGTCAAGCCGTCTGTCAACCGGCCCCGTCGCGCCCACAGGACCACCCAGGACCATGTCCCACGCCGTCAAGATCTACGACACCTGCATCGGCTGCACCCAGTGCGTGCGCGCCTGCCCCCTTGATGTTCTCGAGATGGTGCCCTGGGATGGCTGCAAGGCCGGCCAGATCGCCTCCTCCCCCCGCACCGAGGACTGCGTCGGTTGCAAGCGATGCGAGACCGCCTGCCCCACCGACTTCCTCAGCATCCGGGTCTATCTGGGCGACGAGACCAGCCGTTCGATGGGTCTGGCCTACTGAATTTCAGGGCCATCTGCCCATAAGCTCATGCCCGACCCTGCGTCGGGTTTTTTTGTGCCTTTCTGCCTATGTGCGGCATCGTTGCCCTGATCGGATCCCGTGAGGCGGCGCCGCAGCTGCTGGAGGGCCTCCGCCAGCTCGAATACCGCGGTTACGACTCGGCCGGCATCGCCACGGTGGAGGCCGATGGGGCCTCCGGTCTGCCCGGACGGCTGCACTGCCTGCGCGCGGAGGGCAAGCTCGTCAATCTCACCGCCCGCTGGGAGGCCGACGGGGCTCCCGGCCACTGCGGCATCGGCCACACCCGCTGGGCCACCCACGGCAAGCCCGAGGAGCGCAACGCCCACCCCCACCTCGATGGCAGTCGCCGTCTCGCGGTGGTGCAGAACGGCATCATCGAGAACCACCGCACCCTGCGCGAGGCCCTCCAGGCCGAAGGGGTGCGCTTTCTGTCGGACACCGACACCGAGGTGATCCCCCACCTGGTGGCCCGGCGGCTGACGGCCCTGCGGGCCGAGGGGCGCCCGGCCGATGCCGCGCTGCTGCTGCGCGCCGTGCAGGACGTGCTGCCGGAACTGCAGGGCACCTATGCCCTCGCGGTGGTCTGGGCGGATGTGCCCGGCGCCCTGGTGGTGGCGCGCCGCCAGGCGCCCCTGCTGATCGGGCTGGGTGAGGGGGAGTTCCTCTGCGCCAGTGACACCCCGGCCCTGGCCGGTTTCACCCGCACGATCCTGCCGCTGGAGGACGGCGAGGTGGCCCTGCTCACGCCCCTGGGGATCGAGCTCTACGACGCCGCCGGCCAGCGGGTGCAGCGCACCCCCAGCCTGCTCAGCGGCACCGAGCACGTGGCCGACAAGCGCAGCTTCCGCCACTTCATGCTCAAGGAGATCCATGAGCAGCCGGAGACAGCCGCGCTTTGGGTGGCCCGTCATCTGCCGGATGAAGCCCTGGTGGCCCTCCCGCTCGATGACGCCTTCTACGAGGGCGTCGAGCGGGTTCAGATCCTGGCCTGCGGCACCAGCCGCCACGCCGCCCAGGTGGGGGCCTATCTGCTCGAGCAGCTGGCCGGCATCCCCACCAGCGTCTTCTATGCCAGCGAGTTCCGTTACGCCCCGCCGCCGCTGGTGCCCGGCATGCTCACCATCGGCGTCACCCAGTCGGGGGAGACCGCCGACACCCTGGCGGCGCTGGTGATGGAGCAGGAGCGCCGCCAGGCCCATGGCGATCCGGCCTACGCCCCGCGCCTGCTGGGGATCACCAACCGGCCCGAGAGCTCCCTGGGGCGTCTGGTGCCCCACCTGCTGGACATCGGCGCCGGAATCGAGGTGGGGGTGGCCGCCACCAAGACCTTCCTCGGCCAGTTGCTGGCGTTCTACGGCCTGGCCCTGGCCTTCGCCGAGCGCCGTCTGGCGGCCGGCCAGCCGGTGGGCCGCGATCGCCAGGGGCTGGAGAGCCTGGTGGCCGATCTGCGGGCCCTTCCCCAGCGACTGCAGCGGCTGGTGGAGGACCATGACCGGCGCTGCAGCGAGCTGGCCCACCTGTTCGCCGAGACCCAGGATGTGATCTTCCTCGGGCGGGGCATCAACTATCCGATCGCGATGGAGGGCGCCCTCAAGCTCAAGGAGATCAGCTACATCCATGCCGAGGGCTATCCCGCCGGAGAGATGAAGCACGGCCCGATCGCCCTGCTCGACGCCCGGGTTCCGGTGGTGTCGATCGCGATGCCCGGCACGGTGTTCGACAAGGTGCTCTCCAACGCCCAGGAGGCCAAGGCCCGCGATGCGCAGCTGATCGGGGTCGCGCCCGAAGGTCCGGACACGGCGCTGTTCGACACGCTGCTGCCGGTGCCGGCGGTCGATGAACTGCTCAGCCCCCTGCTGACCGTGATTCCGATGCAGCTGCTCAGCTACCACATCGCCGCCCACCGCGGACTGGATGTGGATCAGCCGCGCAACCTGGCCAAGAGCGTCACCGTGGAATGACGCTCCGGCCGGCGACCGCCGGCCTCAGGCTTCCGTCCTGGGGATGTCGCTGCGGCCGTAGCGATCCTCGTAGCGGACGATGTCGTCCTCACCGAGGTAGGGCCCGCTCTGCACCTCGATCATCTCCACCGGGATCTTGCCGGGGTTGCTGAGCCGGTGTCTGGCGCCCAACGGGATGTAGGTGCTCTGGTTCTCGCCCACCAGCTCCTCGACGCCCTCCTTCTCCACGACCGCGGTTCCTTTGACCACCACCCAGTGTTCGGCGCGGTGGTGGTGCTTCTGCAGCGACAGGCTGGCACCGGGTTTCACCAGGATCTTCTTGACCTGCCAGCGGTCCCCTTCGACCACGCCGTCGTAGTGACCCCAGGGGCGATAGATGCGCCGGTGGGCCCGGCTCTCAGGGGCCCCCACCGCCTCGAGCTGTCCGACGACGCGTTTGATGTCCTGGGCCCGGTCGCGATGGGCCACCAGCACGACGTCGTCGGTCTCGACCACCACCAGATCCTCCACCCCCAGCCCCACCACCAGCCGGTGCTCGCTGCGCAGGTAGCAGTTGCGCACGTCCTCGCCGATCACCCGGCCCCGCAGCACGTTGCCGGCGCTGTCCCGGTCGGCGGTCTCCCAGAGCGCGCTCCAGCTGCCCACGTCGCTCCAGCCGGCCTCCAGCGGCAGCACACTGCCCAGGCTGGTGCGCTCCATCACGGCCACATCGAGCGCCACATCGGGGCAGGCGGCGAAGGCATCGCGGTCGAGGCGACGGAACTCCAGATCGTGGCTGTCATCGGCCAGGGCGGCGCGGCAGGCGCTCACCACCTCCGGTGCCAGCCGTTCCATCTCGGCCAGGATCGCGCTGGCCCGGAACAGGAACATGCCGCTGTTCCAGGTGAAGCGGCCGCTGGCCAGAAAGCCTTCGGCGGTGGCCCGGTCCGGCTTCTCGACGAACCGGGCGATCGGCACGGGCCTGGGGGCGGCGGAGTCGGCCGGGGGCAGGGGTGCGGCCGCCTCGATGTAGCCATAGCCGGTCTCCGGTGCGGTCGGCACGATGCCGAAGGTCACCAGTCGGCCCTCGAGGGCTGCCGGCATTCCGGCCTCCACCGTCGCCCGGAAGCGGGCCGCATCCCGGATCACATGATCCGCCGCCAGCACGAGCAGCAATGGATCCTGGCCCGTGGCGGTGGCCTGCAGGGCGGCCACCGCCACCGCCGGCGCGGTGTTGCGACCCATCGGCTCCAGCAGGATCGCCGCAGGCTCCACGCCGATCTGGCGCATCTGCTCGGCCACGATGAAGCGGTGGTCCTCGTTGCAGATCAGCAGCGGCGCCGCCAGGCCGCTCAGGCCGCTGAGGCGCTGTTCCGTCTGCTGGAGCAGGGTCTCATTGCCGGATCCGGCCAACGGCCAGTACTGCTTGGGATAGCTGGCGCGGGAGAGGGGCCACAGACGCGTGCCGGTTCCCCCGCAAAGGATCACCGGAAGGAGAGGGGTCGATGCCATGTCCAGGGCCGTTGCCGCCACGCCGGAGGTGGCCCCATTCAACCGGAGCCCGGCTGGGGCCGATCGGCCCCAGCCTCAGAGGTCGAGCAGGCCGGGGGGCGGCGTGATGCCGATCCACCCCTCCCGGAGGTGAACCTCGGGCACGATCGCTTCCACGAAGGGAATCAGCAGCCGGCGCCCTTCCGGCTCGGCCCGCTCGATCTCCAGCAGGTCGTTGCCGCCATGGAGCAGGTCGGTGACACGGCCGATCACCGCGCCGCTGGATCCCTCAGTCTCGTCGGCGCGGCTGAGCAGCCGCACCTCCAGACCGACAAGATCCAGCAGATGGAATTCGCCGGGGGCCAGCGGTGGCCGCTCGCTGGCGTCCACCAAAAGGATGTGCCCCACCACCGCTTCGGCGGCGCTGCGGTCGGCGATACCGCTGAAGCGCACGACGAACAGCTCCTTGCCAGGCAGCTGACGGCCGGCCTCCAGCCGCACCGGCCGGGCCGCCGCCCCCTGGGCCTGGAGCCAGCGGCGGCCCGGCCGGGTGAAGCGCTCGGGAAAATCGCTGAGGGGCAGCACCCGCAGCTCCCCCTTCAGCCCCTGGGGAGCCACCAGCCGGCCCACCTCGAGCAGCTCCGGGGTGGTCTCCTCAGGACCGCCGCTGGGGGCGCCCCGGTCCGGGCCGCCTGCGGATCTGTGCTGTGGTGCGGGCTCGCCCATCGGTCCCCGGTTCGGCTGCGCAGAGAGTGAAGACTGAATCATCGCCGTCGGCGGTTTCCGCCTCTCCCGCCTCTCCACAGCCGACCGCCCACTGCGGACTGGCTCGTCCGACCCCGAGCGACGTCTGAGCGACGTCCGACCGGTGGCTGGCGTTCAGGGCTTTCTCCTGCGGGCGGTTCGCGCTCCCGGGGGCAACTCCCGCCGCTTCGGCCGCCCGTCCTGAATCGCCTTGCGCCATGATCGGGCGGCACCCAGATCGTCCGTGATGGCGTCCGCCCCGATCCTTCCCGGTTCCACCGTGGTGGTCCGGGACAACACCTCCATCTACGACGGCTACAAGGGCTTCGTGCAGCGCATCAGCGGCCGCCGGGCCGCCGTGCTGTTCGAGGGGGGCAACTGGGACAAGCTGGTGACCCTGCCCCTCAGCGTCCTGCAGGCGGCCTGATCCGCTCCAGGGCGGCGCGTGCCGCCTGCTGCTCCGCCTCCCGGCGGGAGCCTCCCCAGCCGCTTCCCGCCAGATCGCCCACATGCACACTGCAGTGGAAGCGCCTCGGGTCGCCATGGCTCTGGCTGCGCTGCTCGCAGGCGTAGCTGGGCAATCCCAGGCCCCGGCCCTGGCTCCACTCCTGCAGGGCGGTCTTCCAGTTGTGGCGATGGGGATCGGCGAGCAGGACCTCGGTGTCCCGGCGCCAGTGGGGGGTGAGCCAGGCCTGCACGGTGGCCAGGCCCGCCGTGCCCCCACCCCAGGCCTCGTACAGGCCGCCCACCAGGGCTTCGGCGCATTCGGCCCGCAGGGTCGCGCGCGCGGCCCGGTCGCCCCGGGCCACCCCGCCGATCCGGATCGCGGGCTCGATGGCGCAGCGCTCGGCCAGTTCCGCCAGCCAGCGGTCACTCACCAGCTGGGCCCTGATCGCCGAGCGGCGCCCCACCCCGAGCCGGGGCTGCTCCCGCTCCAGGAATTCGGCGGCCGCCAGCCGCAGCACCGCGTCGCCGAGGAACTCCAGACGTTCGTGGTTGCGGGGCAGGCCCGCGGAGGTATGGGTGAGGGCCTCGTCGATCGGCGTCAGCGCCGCCGCGTCAACGCCCGGCCCGCCGGGGGCGGCGGGATCCAGACCGAGCCCCCGCAGGAGGCTGAGCAGCTGATGGCGACGGGCGGAGTCCATGGGGAAGGCCGGGCCCGCCGGCCGGCAGCCGTGGTTGGGGGAAAGCAGGACGTAAGCCGGGTTCTGTTCACCGCCCGATCCCGGAGGATGGGCGGGGGTGACCATCTGTCTGGGACCGCCGTCACCGGCGGCCTCAAGCGGCTCTGATGGAAGGGACGGGCAAAGGACCAACCCTTGTCCCCGGGCCGAAGCCCTGGCCTTGCTCCCGGCCGGGGTTTACCGAGCCGGCACCTCTCGATGCCGCTGGTGCGCTCTTACCGCACCCTTGCACCCTTGCCTGTGCCGCTGGGTCTCCCCGACGGCCATCGGCGGTGTGTTTCTGTGGCACTGTCCTCACGGTCGCCCGCACCGGGCGTTACCCGGCAGGCCTGGTCCTTCGGGAGCCCGGACTTTCCTCAGCCGGCCATCACACCCGAAGGAGCAAAGCCGGCCGCGATCACCTCGCCTGCTTTCTGAAAGCAACTCTACGGGCCGGCCCCATGGCGATGGCCGCCTCCCGGGGGCGGGCCGGCGATCCCGGCCGGCGGCTCAGTTGGCCAGCTGGCACAGGCTGGCGCGGTGGTGCGCCATGGCATTGTGTGGCCATCCGCTGGGGGCTGTAGCTCAGCCGGATAGAGCGACGGTTTCCTAAACCGTAGGTCGTGGGTTCGAGTCCCGCCAGCCCCGTTCGCCAAACTCCGGTTGCAGCAATGGATCTGGCGCTTCGCAGGCCGGCATCGGCCGCTGGCGCTGCCGCGTCGCGACCCAAACGACAGCAGCTCCACCAGGGAACGACCAGGACCGGGCGGCTGATCGGGTCGCTGTCGGCTCAGGGCCGGCCGGCGATCACGGCGAAGAATGGGTCGCCCTTGGCCCCGATCAGTCCGGCCAGGCCGGCGGCCCGGGTCGTCTCGGCGATCAGGGTCGGTGCCGGCCAGCCCTGGGCGACCAGAACCTCCGCCGCGGTGTTCAGATGGTCCCGGTCGCTGCCGTCGGCCCAGATCTGCGGTGCCTTGGTGAAGAACATGCGGTTGGAGAAGGCCACGATCAGCTGGCCGCCCGGCCGGGTGACGCGCAGCAGCTCCGCGGCCACGGCCTCCGGATACTGCAGGTACTGCCAGCCGGCGACCACCAGCACGGCATCGACGCTGGCGGTCGGCAGCGGCAGTCGTTGGTCGCGGTTGAGGTCCTGAACCCAGCTGCGCCCGAGCCGTGGATTGGCCTTGAGCTCTCTGTCATTGAGCCCGTGGCCGATGACGCTGGCGTAGGCGACCTCCTCCGGCAGATGCGACACCCAGCTCGACATCAGATCGAGCACCACCGCCCCGGCCGGGATCCGCTCGCGGTAGAGCGCGGTCAGCCGTTGCCGGAAGGCGGCATCAAGGTGATGGACGAAGCGGGGCTCGGCATAGAACAACGCATCGTCGCTGCTGTCCCACTTGCGCCGCTGGGCCTCGTTCAGCACCTGCACCACCATGGCGGTCCCCTCCCCGTGGCGCCAGTCTGGTGGCCAGGCGCCACCTGCGTGGAGCCGCTGCGCCGGCATGCGCCTCTGCGGACTCGCGGCTGCGGATCGCTCGGCGCCTCAGGGTTTCGCCTGCGACCGCCACACCAGGCAGAGCACACCGAGGGCCGTCGCAAACCAGAGGGTCATCAGCCGGATCAGCAGCGTGGCCGGGGTGGCTGCCCCCAGGTCGACGCCCTGCACGACCAGCAATCCCACCGTGCCGGCCTCCGTGCTGCCCAGGCCTCCGGGCAGCAGGGTGAGCGCCCCGAGCAGGCCTGCGGCGGTGTGGGCGATGGTGGCCCCACCCACGCTGATGTCGTCGAGCCCCATCCCCCGCAACAACAGCCACAGGCTCACGCCCTCCAGGCTCCACGCCAGGGCGCCGATCAGGGTGCTCTGAAACAGGAGGCCTGGCTGCAGCAACGCCCGGAGCGCCGTCAGCCCGTCGTGGCCGGCCCCAGCGAGCCTGCGGGGGAGCACCCGCAGGGCGATCGCCCGCAGGTGCTTCTGACCCCTCCGGCTGCTGCTCAGAGCTGCCGCCCCGACCGCGATGCCGCCCACCAGAGCGACCAGCAGCAGGGGCAGCTTCCAGCGCAGCAGCTGCGGGACATTGAGCAGCAGCAGAAGCAGGACTGCGGTGCCATCGGTGAGGCGCTCCACCACCAGGGCCATCAGGGTCGGCGGCATCGGCACCCCACACTCCTGCCGGAGCAGCAACGAGCGAATCGCCTCCCCCGACTTGCCCGGAGTGGCGGTGAAGGCATAGGAGCCCATCCAGATGCGGCTGTCCGCCTTCAGTGGGGGGCATTGATCGAGTGCCGCCAACAGCATCCGCCAGCGTCCATAGCGGAGGGCGTACCCCGCCAGCACCAGCAGAAGTCCCAGACCGATCTGCGGCCATAGGCTCGTGATCAGGGGAACCAACTGATCGCCCTGGCTCCAGATCCCCAGCAGCCCGTAGCCCAGCAACGCCAGGGCAACCACCGGCAGCAGCGGTCCCAGCACGACGACGGGATAGGCCTTCGGTTCCTGCTGAAAGCTGCGGTAGTGCGGAACCGTTGCGGCCTGAAGCAGCTCGCGATCCCCACGGCTGTCGCCGTAGGCCTCAAGTTTCACGTCGTCGAGGCTGCCGAGATGCTCCTGCAGGCGCCTGACCTTTTCAGGCCCTTTGCAGTTGGCGCTCGCCAACTCCGGCCGCCAATGCCCGCCCTCCTGCCTGAGCTCGGTGCAGAGCAGCTCCACACCCAGCCAGTCGGCCAGTGGCTGCAGCAACAACCGGGGTGAGGCCGAACACAGCACAACCCGTTCCTGTCGCTGCTGGTGCTGACGCAACCGCAGCAGAGCCTCCGGTCGCAGCCGTTGACGCATCTCATCCAGCAACCAGGGGGCCTCACCGCGTGTGGAGGCCCGGTTCACCGCCTCACACACCCCAAAGGCAGCGATGACCTGTTGCTTGAAACGGCCGGTGGGCACCAGCCGCAGTTGCCAGCCGATCAGCCATGGCAGACAGCTCAGGGCGGCGACCACCCGACCGAGCGGCCCGCGAGCGCGATGGGCGGCCAGCCACAGGCAATCCCCGACCAGCAGGGTGTCATCGACGTCAAAGACCGCCACCACGGTGCTCATCGCTGCAGATGGCTGAGCAGGCCGATCACGGCCGTGCTGACCAGCCAGCCGGCCAGGGTGAACTGGATGCCCCGGTCTTCCCGCAGGATCTGCTCGGGTTTCTCGCTGGTGTGCCCCGGATCGAAGGCGCGCCTGCGGTCGGACTCCTCCGGATCACTCAGGAGTTGATACCGAAAAATCCCCACCAGCACGAACGGAACCGTCAACAGCATCCAGCTGGTGGGTGCTCCGCTCAGCGCTGGCCCGGCGGCCCAGAGGGCGTAACTCATGAAGGCACTCGTCGCCACGGTGCTCTCCAGGCGCAGCAGGAGTGGCAGGGAGTAACGGTCCAGCACCGCTCGGGTCACCACGCCGCGGTCTCTGGCGATCCGTAGTTCCGCCTTGCGCTTCTCGATCGCCAGGAACAGGGCCAGCAGTCCGACTGTGAGCAGGAACCAGGGTGAGAGGGGCAGTCCTGCCGCCACACCACCGGCGATCGCTCGCAGCAGGAAGCCGGAGGCGATGCAGAAGAGATCCAGGAGAGGGAATCGCTTGAACCACAGGCAGTAGCCCAGCTGGATCAGCCCGTACAGCAGCACCAGAGCGCCCAGGATCGGTGCCATCCATGTCGCCAGAGCGATGGCGATTCCGCCCAGCACGGCCGCCGTGGTTAGAGCGGCAGGCACGGTCACCAGACCGGCTGCGATCGGTCTGTGTCGCTTGCTCGGATGGCGGCGGTCGGCGGCCAGATCCTGGCAGTCATTGAACAGGTAGATCGCGCTGGAGATCAGGCAGAAGGCCACCAGAGCCACCGCAGCCTCAAACCACACGGCCGCCTCAAAGCGAAACGCGAACAGGGGGGCCGCGAAAACCAGAAGATTTTTTGTCCACTGCCCGGGTCGGCAGGCCTTCAGCAGTGGGGGTCCGAATCGATCGGGACTGGAGCCCGTCATCAAGGATCGTCGAACCTTCTGAAGTCTCAGGAACTTTACGGCCGAAGCTGATCGCCTTCGGCAGCGGTGGGATCACGGGATGGTGTTCCAGCCTGCTCCTGTGACGGAGGCAAGGCCTCGGCTGGACCAACGGACCGATCCATCGCCCCCGCGCGCCTGTGCGACGCTCCGGCGATTGCTGCCCGGTGGATCCTGCGGCGCTGCGCATCCGCGGGCCTGAGCCTGAGCCTGAGCCTGAGCCTGAGCCTGAGCCGAAGAGGATCGGCGTAGGCCTGGCGGGAACGCAGGGGTAGCGGGTGGGTCTTTGCGCTCTGTTGGCTGCTGATTGCGATGGCCCGGGCGTGCTGTCGCCCGGTGAGATGCAGCTCAGCAGGCTGATTCGGTTGTCATCGGTAGTCCTCTGCTAAAATGGCAAAGAATTGGTTTAAATGTGCTGGTTCATTCTTTCACGGGCCTTCGCGATGCCTTCCGGTGAACATTTTGTTTGTCGGCCAGACCCATTCCGTGCACTTCGCCAGGCTCGCCGCCAATCTCGAGCGCTTGCTGCCCGACTCCCTCAAGCAGTCGCTGACGCTCTATCTCCTGAATTCTTATCCATTTCCCTGCGCGAGCTGCGTGGATGCCGATCACTTCAGCTTTCGAATCCTGCAGTATCAGCTGGGTTCAGATGTCCATGCTGATGACCCCCTGTCCGATGGTCAGGAGAGCATCGAGTCGTTCATGATCGGCGAGGGTCGGTCGATCCGCAGACCGTCGGAGCAGGCTCTTGATGGCTTCGCCCGTGATCTGAAGCAGGCGGGCATTGATATCATCTGGTTGGCTGATCTGCAGACCGCAGGCTATCTCTACCTTGATCATCTGGCAGAGCGTGTTGGGCGCGCTCCGAAGCTTGTCCTCACCACCTACGGCAACGACCTCTTTCTGTTTCAGCACTCCCTGGCCCATCTGGGCAAGATCCGTGCACTGCTGGAGCGTGTCGATTGTCTGCAGTGCGAGACGATGCGGGATGTCGACATCGCGCAACGGCTCGGTTATGGCGGTGAGTGGTTCTGCGATCTGACCTCATCCTTTGATACGGCCGCCGGTTTTCCGTTCGTTGAGCCCGGTCCCGATCCTGGTTTCAGCATGGCTCTGACGGGCTCCGATGTCAGAAAATCGCCCCGGCGGGTGCTGCTGGAGATGGCCGACCCCAATGGCACTCTGGGCCATGGCGCGCGGGATTGGATCGACGGCGTTCATCTGATCCGCGCCACCCGTGCGGATCGCGATCTGGCCAATCTCTACACAGCCTGTCTGCCGCCGCTGCGGGCCTCGGGCTGGCTGTCCACCGAGGACCTCTACGCCACCCTGCGGGAGTCAACGGTCTATGTCCATGACACCATTTCCGATGGCATCGCCGTGACCTGCGTGGAGGCGGCCCTGAGTGCAGCCCTGCCGATCACAACCCGGTGCAACGCCTATCACGAGCTGCTGAATCCGGAAGCCCGCGATCTTACCATCGTGCCCGATCCCTATGACGAAGCGCATGGCTTTCTCCGTCGGATCGAGCGGATCCATCAGCTCTCTGCCGACGATCGGGTCCAGCTGGCCCGGGGGATTCAGCGCGATGTTCTGCGCATCCTGGAGACGGATCATGTTCAGCAGCGTCTCCTGCGCCTGCTGGCGTTGGCCTAGGAATCCCCCCGGCGTTGGGGGGGCAGCCGCCTGTCGCGGCGACTGGTTTCGTCCCGGTCCTTCGTAGCCGCCACTACCGATGGGGCCGGTTGATCACTGGGCACTGCCGCTAGCGTGGTGGCAGTCGCCCTTGTCCGGATGACCCAGCTTCACGACCTGCGCCTGCGGTTGCTGGTCCAGCAGGAAAGCGAACGGATTGCTGACAGCCAGCCCGACCAGCTGGATCTCTCGGTGGTGCAGGCCCGCTGCCTCTGCTGGCTGGCTTTGCTGGCCGAGGCCCACGAGGAGCAGGCCAGCGACGCCGAACGGCGTGGCGATGTGGAGCAGGCCATGGGCTGGTTCGCCGACTCGATGCGCCTGCGCGACGTCATCCATGTGGTGAGCACGATTGAGATCCCGCTGCCCGATGCCAGCGATGCGGAGGGAGGCGATGGGATCCAGCCATCCGACGGCGATGCCGGGCCGCTGGCGGCCTGAGGGGCGTCTGGCCCCCGCTGGCAACACGGTCGTATCGGTTCGATGCCATGATGGTGTTCGATCGGAGAAGGGACCGCGGTGCCCGAAGAGCCCTGCCAATGCCCTGACTGCCAGCGTTTCTATCGGGAACACGACCGATTGATTCGCGAGAATCCCAGCCTGCGGCAGCAGCAGGAGCTCAACTGGGCTGCCCTGCAGTCCTTCCGCACCCTCGCCGGCAGGGTCCTCGAGGAGCTCCAGAAGATCCATGGCGACGGACCGGAGCCACCGGTCGGGGCGGCTCCGGCCGCTGAGGCCTCGGTGGGGGCAGCCGCGTCTCCGTCCGAATCGGAATCGATTCAGCAGGCGATGGCCGACCTCGAAAACATCAACGCCCACCTGTTCTCGATCGAAGCTCTGATGGAGCGCGTCTTTGATGTGCGCGTGCCCGAGGAGGTGGAGCAGAAGTTCCGCGAGCTGGCCGGAGAGCTGGCTCCAGACCCCCTGAACGCCGATCGCCTGCGCCTGAACAGGCTGCTGCATCAGACACCCGATCTGCCCGACCACCGGGCCTGAGCTGCGCAACCATCGCCGCTCCACAGTTGTTTGTGGTGGCGCCCCGTTCGTCTGGCCGACAGCGGCCTGCGCGCCACAGCCATGCGGCCCTGATCGCCACCACCGGCCACGGGGCTGTCACCCCCCATGGCCGGCGGTGGCGATCACTCGAGTTCGCAGGTGATCGTGATCGGTAGAGCCTCGGCCTGCCAGATCCGCTGGGCATACTCCCGGATCGAACGGTCGGAGGAGAAGAATCCGGTGCGTGCCGTGTTCAGCAGCGACATCCGGTTCCACAGGGGCCGGTCAGCCCAGGCGCGGCTCACCGCATCCTGCGCCCGCAGGTAGTCGGCAAAGTCGGCCAGCACGAAGAATGGATCCTGGCCGGTGAGGTTCTGCAGCAGCGGACGGAACAGATCACCGTCGCCGTTGCTGAAATGCCCCTGCTCCACGAGCCGCAGCACCTGGGGCAGTTCGGGAATGGTGTTGATCAGCTCCCAGGGCCGGTAGCCCTCGTTGTGGAGGCTAACGATTTCCTCGGTCGTCTTGCCGAACAGGAAGAAGTTGTCGGCTCCCACCTGCTCCCGGATCTCAACATTGGCACCATCCAGGGTGCCGATGGTCAACGCCCCGTTCATGGCGAACTTCATGTTGCCGGTGCCGGAGGCTTCCTTGCCAGCGGTTGAGATCTGCTCCGAAAGATCGGCTGCGGGGTACACCCGCTCACCCAGCTTGACGTTGTAATCGGGCAGGAAGATGACCCGGAGCCGACCCTCCATGTCGGGGTCGGAGTTCACCGTTTCGGCGATGCCATTGATGAAGCGGATGATCAGTTTGGCCATGTAATAGCCAGGCGCCGACTTGCCACCGAAGATCACGGTTCGCGGCGCCAGGCCCTCGGCCTGGCCGTTCTTGATGCGCAGGTACTGGGCGATCACCTGCAGGGCATTGAGGTGCTGGCGCTTGTATTCATGGATCCGCTTCACCTGCACGTCAAACATCGAGGCCGGATCCACCAGCACGCCGGTATGGGTGTGGATGTAGTTGGCCAGGCTGCACTTCACTGACCGCTTGGTTTCGCCCCAGCGCTCCAGAAAGGCCGCGTCGTCGGCAAAACGCTCGAGCTGCCGCAGCTGGTCGAGATCGGTGACCCAGCCATCGCCCACCGCTTCGGTGAGCAGGGCGGAGAGCTGGGGATTGGCCAGGGCCACCCAGCGGCGCGGCGTGACGCCATTGGTGACGTTGGTGAACTTGTCTGGCCAGAGGGCGGCGAACTCGGGGAACAGGTCGCTGGTCACCAGCTGGCTGTGCAGCGCGGCCACGCCGTTGACGTGATGGGAGGCGACAGTGGCCAGGTGGGCCATGCGCACCGAGCGCGCCCCGTCGTCATCGATGATCGAGACCCGACGCAGGATCTGATCGTTGCCCGGGTAGCGCAGCCGGACCTGCTGCAGGAAGCGGCGGTTGATCTCGTAGATCAGCTCCAGGTGGCGGGGCAGCAGCGAACCGAACAGATCCAGCCCCCACTTCTCGAGTGCTTCCGGCAGCAGGGTGTGATTGGTGTAGGCCAGCGAGCGGGTGGTGATGTCCCAGGCCTGCTCCCATTCCAGATGCTTGTCATCGAGCAGCAGCCGCATCAGCTCCGCCACCGCGATCGAGGGGTGGGTGTCGTTGAGCTGCACCGCCCAGTGATCCGGGAATTCCTGGATCGGGATGCCGCGGTGATCCAGATTGCGGATCATGTCCTGCAGCGAACAGCTCACAAAGAAGTGCTGTTGCTTCAGGCGCAGGCGCCGCCCCTCGTCGGTGCCATCGTTGGGATAGAGCACCTTGGAGAGGGTTTCACTGCCCACCTTCTCCTCCACGGCGCCGTAGTAATCGCCGATGTTGAAGGCATAGAAATCGAAGGATTCGGTGGCGTCAGCCCGCCAGAGCCGCAGGCGGTCGCAGGTGTTGACCCGGTACCCGAGCACGGGCACGTCGTGGGGCACACCGATGGCGTGCTCATCGGGAATCCAGCGCACCCGGTAGGCGCCGCGCTCATCGCGATAGCTCTCGGTGCGTCCGCCGAAGCCCACGAAGCAGGCCTGGTCGGGATGGGGGATCTCCCAGGGCCAGCCGGCCTTGAGCCACTTGTCGGTGATCTCCACCTGCCAGCCGTCGCGGATCAGCTGGTCGAAGATGCCGAACTCATAGCGGATGCCGTAGCCGGTGGCCGGGATCTCGAGGGAGGCCAGGGACTCGAGGAAACAGGCCGCCAGCCGGCCGAGGCCGCCGTTGCCCAGGCCCGGCTCCTCCTCCACGTCCAGGATCTCGCCGATATCGCTGATGCCGAAACGTCGCAGGGCCTCTGCCGCGGCGTCGGTGATGCCGAGCATCAGCAGGTTGTTGCCGAGCTGCGGGCCGATCAGGAACTCGGCCGAGAGGTAGGCCACCACGCGCGTGGTGGTGGCCGACAGGGTTTCGATGCCCGCCAGGTAGCGGGTCATCAGCCGGTCGCGCACCGCGTAGCTCAGCGCCATGTAGAGGTCGTGGCGGCTGGCGGCCGGAGCCAGCTTGCCGAGCGTGAAGAAGAGGTGCTCGGTCATGCCGTCGAACACGTCGTCGGCGGTCAGCCCGCTGCGATCGGGGTCGGCGTAACAACCCGGGGTGGGGAGACGCAACGTGCGGGGCTGGGGGTCGGTCATGGCGTCGTTGGTCGTCTCCTGCATCAGGGCGACCGTGGCCGGAGCCGGCGGGCCGGAAGCACCGCGGGCCCCATCCGTGGATCGCCATCCCAAACCGTAGCGGTGGTAGCCGTTTCGCCCACGTTCCGGTGGAGGTCGGATGTGCAACCGAACACCCACGCGGCCTGGCACTAAGGTCGCCCGAACCGGCCGCAACCGACACGAGCCCATGCCCATGCCGCTGTTGCTGGAGATCGGCAACCATCAGCTGGAGACGGTTGAAACCCTGCTTCAGGTTGGTCGGTATTTGATCATTTTTCTGGCGGCCCGGGCCCTGGCCGAGCTGATGGTCCGCCTGGAGCTCCCCACCATCCTCGGAGAACTGGTGGCTGGGGTGATCATCGGCGTCTCGGGCCTGCACCTGATCCTTCCGCCGGAGGTCCACGCCCAGATCAACCAGGGGCTGCTGGCGCTGGTGGGGTCCCTGGCCTCCGTCTCCCCCGATGTGGTGGCCCAGGTTTACGAGCACACCTTCCCCAACCTGCAGGCGGTCTCCCGGCTCGGGCTGTTCGCCCTGTTGTTCCTCACCGGCCTCGAGAGCGAACTCGATGAGCTGGTGGCGGTGGGGTTCCAGGCCACGACCGTCGCCGTGACCGGGGTGGTGCTCCCCTTTGCGCTCGGCACCGCCGGGCTGCACCTGCTGTTTCACGTTCCGCTGTTCCCGGCGATCTTCGCCGGCGCCGCGATGACTGCCACCAGCATCGGCATCACCGCCAGCGTGTTCGGCGAACTGGGCTATCTGCGCACCCGTGAGGGGCAGACCGTGATCGGTGCCGCCGTGCTCGATGACATCCTCGGCATCGTCATCCTGGCGGTGGTGGTGGCCCTCTCCGGCGGCGGCAGCTTCAGCGTCGGACCGATCCTGAAACTGGTACTGGCGGCGCTGGTGTTTGTGGCGGCTGCCCTGTTCCTCAGCCGCACCGCCGCACCCGGCTTCGACTGGATCATGGACCAGCTCCGGGCTCCCGGGGAGGTGGTGGTGGCCGGCTTCGTGGTGCTCACCCTCTGCTGCTTCGCCGCCCAGGCCATCGGCCTCGAGGCCGCCCTGGGGGCTTTCGCCGCCGGCCTGATCCTGAGCTCCAGCAAGCACACCAAGGCGATCCAGGAGACGGTCAAGCCCCTGGTGGCCCTGTTCGCCACGGTGTTCTTCGTGCTGATCGGCACCGGCATGGACCTCTCGGTGCTCAATCCCCTCGAACCGGCCAACCGCCAGGGCCTGGTGCTGGCCGCCTTCCTGCTGGTGGTGGCGATCGCCGGCAAGGTGGCCGCCGGCTGGAGCTACTGGAGCAAGGAGCCCACCAACCGCCTGGTGGTCGGCCTCGGGATGATGCCGCGCGGGGAGGTGGGCCTGATTTTCCTGGGTCTCGGCAGCCAGGCCGGCATCCTCTCCCCCGCTCTGGAAGCCGCCATCCTGCTGATGGTGATCGGCACCACGTTCCTGGCGCCGATCCTGCTGAGACTGGTGCTCGCCCGCCAGCAGGACCGTAGCCCGCAGGACCGTGTCGACCAACCCGCCTGACGCCCCTCCCACCCTGCTCGCGCGCTGGGGCTTCAGCCCCGGCGGCTGGCGCGACAACCGCCGCGGTGAGTGGTGGCTCGCGGCCCAGCTGGCGCTGATCGCCGCTCTGCTGCTGCCGCCGCTGCCACCGCCCGCAGCCCTGGGCCTGGCCTGGCCCCTGGCCCTGCGCCTGGTGGGGGGCTCCCTGGTGCTGCTGGCCCTGGTGCTGGCCGCCCAGGCGTTCCGCGGCCTCGGCTCCAGCCTCACCCCCCTGCCCGAACCGATCCCCGGGGCTTCCCTGGTCACCAATGGCCCCTATGCCCGCTGCCGCCACCCCATCTACCGCGCGGTCCTGGTCGGCGCCCTCGGCATGACCCTGCTGCTCGGCAGCCTGCTGCATCTGGCGCTGCTGCTCGGCCTGGCGGCGGTGCTCGGCGGCAAGGCGCGCCGTGAGGAGCGGGTGCTCGTCCTGCTCCACCCCGGCTACGCCGCCTACCGCGCGGCCACCCCGGCGATCCTTCCCGGTCTGCCCTGGCTCGACTGGCGCTGACTAGCATCCACGCCCAAGCTCCTCCCTCCGCCGTGTCCGTCCCCTCCGGCCAGCCCTCCGCCTGGAGCTATCAGGGGCACGCGGTGCACTGCCTGCGCCAGGCCCCGGCGACGCCGGAGGGTCCCGCTCTGCTGCTGGTCCATGGCTTCGGCGCCTCCACCGACCATTGGCGTCATAACGTGCCGGCGCTGGCGCAGCGCCATGAGGTGCATGCCATCGATCTGCTCGGTTTCGGCCGCAGTGCCAAGCCCGCTGGCCTCGCCTACGGCGGCGCCCTCTGGCGCGACCAGCTGGCGACCTACGTGCGCGAACGCATCGGCCGTCCCACGGTGCTGGTGGGCAACTCCCTGGGGGGCTACGCCGCCCTGGCGGCCGGCAGCGCCCTGGGGCCGGAGGCGGCGGGGGTGGTGCTGCTGAATGCGGCGGGCCCTTTCAGCGAGGAGCAGGCTCCCCCCAGCGGCTGGGGAGCGATCGCCCGGCGCACGATCGGCGGCGCGATCCTGCGCAGCGTGGTCGTGCAGCGGCTGCTGTTCGAGAACCTGCGGCGGCCGGCCACGATCCGCCGCACCCTGCGCAAGGTCTACATCGACCACACCCACGTCGACGAGGAGCTGGTGCAGGCGATCCGGCGCCCCTCCCTCGATCCGGGCGCTTTCGGCGTGTTCCGCACCGTGTTCGAGATTCCGCGCGGTGAGCCCCTCGACCACCTGTTCGCCCGCCTCCAGGCACCCCTGCTGCTGCTCTGGGGCCGCCACGACCCCTGGATCGACGCCGCCGGTCGCCGCGAGCGCTTCCTGCGCCATGCCCCCGACGCCACCACCGACGTGGTGCTGGAGGCCGGTCACTGCCCCCACGATGAGATTCCCCACCAGGTGAACCAGTCCCTGATGGAATGGCTGGCGGCGCTGGCTCCCGGGCCCGCCGTGGCTACGGTCGGGGCTGCGACGGAAAGCCTCGATGCCGCTGCGTCCGTGCCGTGAGCCCTACCCCCATCAGCGCTTCGAGGACGGCCGCGGCAACGCGCTGAGCCTCGTCCCCGAACGGGGCGGGCTGGTCACCGCCTGGAGCTGCGGTGGTCAGGAGATGCTCTACTTCGATGCCGAGCGCTTCGCCGATCCCAGCGCCTCGGTGCGTGGCGGCATCCCGATCCTCTTCCCGATCTGCGGAGGGCTGCCCGGTGGTCTCCTGCCGCTCCGCCAGGGGGATTTCCAGCTCCCCCAGCATGGCTTTGCCCGCGATCGACCCTGGGCTCTGGAGGTTCTGGAGGGGGAGGCTGGCGTGCGGTTGGTGCTTGAGGATGACGCCGCCAGCCGCGCCTGCTTCCCCTTCGCCTTCCGGCTCGAGCTCGCCCTGCGCACCGAAGCCGACGCCCTGGCGATTGACGCCCATCTGCTGCACCGGGGAGCGCCGGGTGACGATCCCCTGCCCTTCAGCCTCGGGCTCCATCCCTACCTGGCGGTGAGCGATCCGGGCGGGGTGCGGCTGGAGGGGCTGCCGGCCACCTGCCTGGATCAGGTGGCGATGGCCGAGGCCTCCACCGCCGAGCGCCTGGCCCAGCTCGCCGACGGGGTGGATCTGCTCACCACCGCCAGCGGTGCGGTGCGCCTGGTCGACCCCGGCCTGGGCCGGAGCGTGACCCTGGAGCTGGAGCCTCCGCTGGACCGGGTGGTGATCTGGAGCGATCCGCCGCGCCCGATGGTCTGCCTCGAGCCCTGGAGCGGCCCCCGGGGGGCCCTGATCAGCGGCGATGGTCGCCTGGAACTGCCGCCGGGAGCGTCGATGCGCCTGGGCTGCCGCTATCGGGTCGCCGCGCTCTGACGACTCTGGAGGCCGCCCGAGCCCCGTCCGTTCGGCAGCCAAGATCCCAGCGTTCGCAGGGAGGAGGGTCGGCTGTGGATCGGTTGTCCAGAGCCTCCTTCAGGCGGCTGGGCTCTGCGCCAGCCCGCCTCAGCTCCGCGCCGCGCCGATCGCGCCTGGCGCGGCCACCCCGGGCAGCCGCCCCGGGGCGAGCTGGTCGTGGGGATCGAACTGGCGTTTGAGCGCTTCGATCAGGGGGCGTGAGGGGGCGTCATCCCAGGCCGGCAGCCCCGCACCGCTGGGCTGGCGCAGCACCGTGAGATGACCGCCCAGCTCCTGGCAGCGCTGGCGCAGCCGCTGCACCCGCCCGGCATCGATCGGGTCCTGCGGGCTGCCGTTCCAGGCCAGGCCCAGGCCGCTGCCGGCGGCCAGGGAGCCCTGCAGGCAGCCCCACTCCGGGGCGGCCATCAGCCGCTCGACCCGGTCGGGGCTGACACCCACGCGCATCAGCCACGCCGCCGCTGGGCGGTTGCCTTTAGCCCCGTTGCCCCGGCCCACGCCAGCCAGCTGCTCCAGCTCAGGGGCGCTGAGGGGGCGGGCGGCCCGATCGGTGTGACCGGCGATGCAGCTGATCTGTTCCTCCAGCGTCGACGGCAGCACGCTGGCCAGCCCGATCAGCAGCAGCGGCTCGGCGGCCAGGCCGGCGGCTTCGGCGAGGTCGGCGCTCCACCAGTCGAGGCGCTCGGGGGTGAGGCTTGAGCCCAGCAGCCAGCGGGCTAGGCAGGCCAGCTCCGCCAGCGGCCCCTGGACCAGCAGGCCGCGCCGCTGGGGCGGCAGAGGCAGGGTGCGCAGCGTCAGGTCCGTGATCAGCCCCAGGGAGCCCCAGCTGCCGCAGAACAGCCGCATCAGGTCGTAGCCGGCCACGTTCTTCACCACCTTGCCGCCCGCCCGGGCGGCCACGCCGTCGCTGCGCAGCAGGCCGATGCCGATCAGCTGGTCGCGCACGCCCAGATAGCGCTGGCGATAGCCGCCCGCCAGCCCGCGCGCCACCAGCCCGCCGATGCTGCCGGCGCCGAGGTGGCCGTCGCCCCAGGGGGGATCGAGGGCCAGCCACTGCCCTTCGGCCGCCAGGGCCTGCTGCACCGCCTCCAGCGATGCGCCCGCCTCCACCGTGATCGTGAAATCGCCGGGGTTGTGCTCCAGGATCCGGTCCAGCCCCGCCACGCTCAGAATCCGGTGGGGCCGGTTCAGCGGTGCCCCCCAGTCCAGGCGACTGGTCCGTCCCGCCGGCAGCCAGGCCGTGCGATCCGCGTGCAGCGCCCGCACCAGATCCGCCAGATCCCCGGGTCCGGGCTGGAGAACGCTGGCGTCGGGGGGGGGGGCAGGGGGCGGAGAAACGGTCACCGGGACTCGGATCGGGGCGCGGTCGGAGGCGCGGCGAACAGTCGGCTCACGCTACCGGCCTGCCGCTGATGGGTCAGCATGGAGGATTGGCGCTCGCTCCTGCCCGTGAAGCCCGTGAAGATCGTCGTGCTCGACGACGACCCCACCGGCTCCCAGACGGTGCACGGGTGTCCCCTGCTGCTGCGCTGGGACCCCGCCACCCTCGACGCGGGGCTGGATCATCCGTCGCCGCTGCTGTTCCTGCTGGCCAACACCCGGGCCCTGGCGCCGGCGGAGGCCCGCGCCCGGGTGCGGCAGATCGCCCTGGCCCTGGCCACCGCCCTGGAGCGGGCCCGCCACCGCGGCACGGTCGACCACTGGTTGCTGGTGAGTCGCGGCGATTCCACCCTGCGCGGCCATTTCCCGCTGGAGGTGGAGGAGTTGGCCGCGGTGCTCGGCCCCTTCGATGCCACCCTGCTGGTGCCCGCCTTCCTGGAGGGGGGCCGCACCACCGTCGATGGGGTGCATCGCCTGCATGGCCGGCCGGTGCACGAAAGCGCCTTCGCCCGCGACGCCCTGTTCAGCTACAGCACCAGCGACCTGCCCGCCTGGGTGGAGGAGCGCAGCGGCGGGCGGCTGCCGGCGGCCGCGGTGCGGCGCCTGGGCCTGGCCGCTCTGGAGGGGGATGGGGCCGAACTGCGGCGCTGGCTGGCGTCCCTCAGCGGCAACACCCTGGTGGCGGTGGACGCGGAACGCCCGCAGCATCTCCAGGCCCTGGCGGCGGCGGTGCGCGCCCTGGCGGCGCCGGCGCCGGCATCGACGGATCCCGGTTCCACGCATTTCTTTGCCACGGATCCCGGTTCCACGGATCCCGGTGCCACGGATTCCGGTGCCACGGATCCCATTGAGACGGATCCGGGTGCAACGGATCCCGTTGCCACGGACCCTGGTGCCACGGATCCTGGTGCTTCTGATCCCGGCACCCGGGCGTCGGCGGCCACGGATCCCGAGGCGGCCATGCCCGGAGTCGCTGATCCCGGTGCTCCCGGCACGTCCGCCGCCACGGCTCCCGCCGCTGCCACGGCTCCCGCTGCTGCCGCGGCTCCCGGAGCCGTTGCCGCCGCCGGCGCCACCGCACCCTCCGCCACGCGCCCGCGCCGCTTTCTGGCCCAGAGCGCCGCGGGCCTGCCGGCGGCCCTGGCGGCCCTCCCTCCCCAGCCCCGCGATGCCGCCGCCCTGGCGGCGCTGCGGTGCACGGCCGCCGATGGCACGCCCCGGCCCGGCCTGGTGCTGGTGGGTTCCCACGTGCCCCTCACCGATGCCCAGCTGGAGCGGCTGCTGGCCGAACCCGGCTGCCGCGGTGTCGAACTGTCGGTGGCGCGGGTGCTGCGGGTGCTCGAAGGGCCGTTGCCCGATCGCCTGCTGGCCTCCCTGGAAGCCGCCTGGCTGGAGGGGGTGGAGGCCGTGCTCGCCGCCGGCCTCACGCCGGTGCTGTTCACCAGCCGGGGGGAGGTGCGCTGCCGCCATGCCGCCGAGCGGCGGGCCCTGGGTCTGGCGCTGGCGGGGCTGATGGCGCGGATCGGTGCTGCCCTGGCCCCGCGCCTGGGCTATCTGATCAGCAAGGGGGGCATCACCACCCACACCCTGCTGGCCGATGGCCTGGCTCTGGCGCGGGTGGAGCTTCAGGGCCAGCTCCTGCCGGGCTTGTCGCTGGTGCTGGCTCCCGTTTCGGCCGGGCGGGCCCTGCCGGTGATCACCTTCCCCGGCAACCTGGGCGATGCCGACAGCCTGCGCCAGGCCTGGGCCTGGATGGAGCGGGGGCGGCCGGATCCGCTCTGATCCGGTGGGGTCGGCGGAGCGGCCTTGGCCCGCCATCGCCCCTGGAGCGGTCTCCTGGGCTCCACCGACCGGCGCCTCGCCGCGGCCTCAGCCGCCGCTGGCGCTGCGGGCCAGCAGCTGCAGGGGATGCAGCACCGGCAGGTTGCGCCCGCTGTCTTCGAGGTGGCGGCGGATCTGCAGGCTGCAGCCGATGTTGGCGCTCACCGCCACGGCCGCGCCGGTGTCCGCCAGATCCGCGGCTTTGATCCGCCCCAGTTCGGCCGCTTCTTCGGGCTGGACCAGGTTGTAGATGCCGGCGCTGCCGCAGCAGACCCCGGCTTCGGTGGCCTCCACCAGGCGCACATGGGGAATGCGCCGCAGCAGGGCCCGGGGCGGTTCGCGCAGCCCCTGGCCGTGGAGCATGTGGCAGGCGTCGTGATACACCAGCGCCAGGGGGCGTTCTGCACTGGCCGGCTGGCCATCGGCGTGGTGCAGGGGCCGCAGGGAGGCGGCGAAGCTGTCGCTCAGCCCCAGCCGCTCCAGATACTCCTGGATGTCGGCCACCAGGGCCGCGAAGCGACCGCCCGATTCCTCCTCCAGGATCGTGCCGTAGTGCTTGAGGGTGTGGCCGCAGCCGGAGGCGGCCACCAGCACCGCGTCCAGCGGCTCGGCTCCCCCGGGGCGGTCGGGGCCGATCACCGCCTCGAAGCGCTGGATCAGATCGCGGGCCAGGGCCCGGGTCTGCTCCAGTTCCCCCTGGTGGTGGGTGACCGCGCCGCAGCAGCCCTGCTGGGGTGGAATCACCACCTCGATGCCATTGGCGCTCAGCACCTCGAGGGCCGCGGCGTTGACCGCCGGGTCGAACAGCCGCTGCACGCAGCCCAGCACCAGACCCACCCGGGCCCTCCGCTGGCCTTGCGCCGGGATCAGCACCGGCGCGTCGTCGCGGAAGGCCTCCGGGGTGAGCGGGGGCAGCAGGCGCTCCATCGCCTCGATCTGGGGCCCGAACAGGCGCGTGAGGCCGGAGCGGCGCGCCAGGGCCTGCAAGGGGGTGCCGGCGTAGGCCTGCAGTGGCGCCAGCAGGGCCCGCAGGCGCTCGGGGTAGGGCAGCAGGGCGAACAGGACCTGGCGGAACAGGGTCTGGGCGGGGCTGCGCAGGCCGGCGGCGTTGAGCTGAGGCCGGGCCGCTTCGATCAACTGGTCGTAGCGCACGCCGGAGGGGCAGGCGCTGACGCAGGCGAAACAGCCCAGGCAGGTGTCGAAGTGCTGGGCCACGGTGGCGTCGAGGCTGAGCTCGCCGGCCTCGATTGCCCGCAGGGCATGGATGCGACCCCGGGGCGAATCCATCTCGGTGGCCAGCACCCGGTAGCTGGCGCAGGTGGGCAGGCAGAAGCCGCAGTGCACACAGGGGTCGGCGACTCCTGCGGGGACCACGGCGCCGGTGGAATTGGCGCTCATCGCGCCAGTCTGGCCTCCGACGGGGCCGGCGGGGGGGTGAGCCGGCGCCGCAGCTCGGGCAGCAGCCGCAGGACGGCCTCCTCGCTGAGGTGGTCGTCGTCGAGCAGCAGCCGGCGCATCGCGTGCCGGTCGCAGCCCTGCGGGCAGAGCTGTTGCAGGGGATCGAGGAAGGCCACGCCAGGGGGCAGCCCGGCCTGCAGCCGCCGGTTCAGCCGCCGGGCCGCGGCCTGATCCCGCGCAAACGCCGCCTCGCAGCTGCGCATCGTCCGGCCGCTGCGGAACCATTCCGGCAGGCAGAGGTCCCGCCGGGCCAGGCGCGGTCCCGCTCCCACCAGGGTGACCGTCAGGCCATGGCGCCGGGCCGCCGCGCTGAAGTCGGCCAGGGCATCGAGGTAGAGCCGGCGCTTGCGGGTGGTTCCTTCGATCGGCGTCCCCCGGCTGTCCAGAAAGTCGTTGCGGCTCTTGGCGTCGTTGCCGAGGTGCGACAGCAGGTAGTTGCTGATCAGCACGTGATCGCCGTGGCGGCCCCGCTCCAGCACCAGCCGGGCCACCCGCCCCTGCAGGTCCTGGCAGCCGGCCAGGGCATGGCCCCCGGCCGTGGCGGGGAACGGACATCCGGCTTTGCTGAGTTGGCTGATCGGGACGCCCTCGGCGTGGAGCTGGTTCGCGAGCGGCAGCAGGGCGGCGGCATGGCTGTCCCCCAGCACGAACAGCCGCGGCGGACCGTTGCTGCCGAGGGGGGCGCTGGAGCAGGCCCGGCTCAGAGCCTCGAAGGCCTGGCGGTCGACCGTGGCGCTGCGGGTCAGCAGGCAGGTGTCGCTGTTGAGCCGGGTGCCCTCCAGCCGCTGGCGGCGGCGCCCCTCCGTGAGGCTGGCCGTTGGCGATCCCGCGTAGAGGCGGCGCCCCAGATCGCCCGGTCCGAGCAGCGCCAGACCCCCCGCCGCCAGGCCGTTGACCGCCAGCCCGAGCAGCAATGTGCCGCCGGCGCCCCCGGGCCAGACCCCCCGTCGCAGGGGCGTCTCCAGCCAGCGATGGGAGGCCTCGGCGGCGCCGAGCATCACCAGCAGCAGCACGGGAACCACCCTGCCCTCGGTGCCCACGCTCCAGCGGGCCAGGCTGATCACGCTCCAGTGCCAGAGGTAGAGGGGGTAGGAGATCTGGCCGATGTGTCGCAGCCAGGGATGGGCCAGCCCGCGCTGGATGGGCAGGCCGGGCTGCAGGGCCGTGATCAGCACCATGGTCGCCAGCACGGCGGCGGGGGTGCTCCCGACCAGCCCCCGTTCGGGCACGGCACCCAGGCCCAGCAGCGCGATCAGTGCAACCCCGCCGGCCCAGGCGAGCCGGCGGCGGCCGGCCCGGCCGGCGGTCCAGCGGGCCGCCCTGGGCTCGAGCGGCACCAGCAGGCAGCCCCCGGCCAGTTCCCAGAGGCGCAGATGGGTCAGCAGATAGGCCGCCGAGGGGTCCGTGCGGCCGGCGACCAGGAAGGCTCCCAGGGAGAGCACGGCGATCGCCAGCAGCGTCAGCAGGAACCGCCGGGGCAGGCGGCCCCGGCTCCGGCCGACGCCGAGCAGCAGGGCCAGCAGTGGGTACACCAGGTAGAACTGCTCCTCCACCCCCAGCGACCAGGTCTGGGTGAAGGGGTTGAGGGCCGCCTCGCTGCTGAAGTAGTCGGTGGAGGCCGCCTGCAGCTGCAGGTTGGACACCCCGAACAGCGCCGCCAGGCCGGTGCGCAGTGCCGGGGCCGGATCCGGGATCACCAGACAGCTGAGCAGGGCCGTGATCAGCACACAGGCCAGCAGCGCCGGAACCAGCCGCTGCACCCGCCGGCGGTAGAAGTCGAGCAGAAAGGCCCCCGGGGCCAGCGCCTTCCCGGCTGGAGCCGTCCGCGCCGCCAGGGTGCGGGTGATCACGAAACCCGAGAGCACGAAGAACACATCCACCCCCAGGAAGCCGCCGGGCAGCAGCGAGGGGCTGAGATGGTTGACGATCACCAGCAGCACCGCCACGGCCCGCAGGCCATCCAGCTCGGTGCGATAGGCCGGCAGCCCGGAGCTTGGTTGCCCTGGGGCCCCGGGGTGGGTGGGGGCCGCCCCGGGGGGTGAGGCGTTCATCCGGGTGAGTCTGTCGCCTGGCCGGATGATGCCGCCGGCCAGCCGTGCTGCCTGGCCCAGGGGCTCAGCCGCTGCAGTGGCGGATCACTGCCTCGGCGCAGCTGCCGCAGCGTCAGACCTGGCCCGTTGCAGCGTCCGTGTTCGCCCAGCAGCGCTGGACAGGGTCGCCGTGTGGATCGCCGTAGCCGTGTTCGCTGGTGGGGACGGGGCCCCCACCTCAGCTCACCAGGATCGCCTCAGCGGCGCGATGGCGCTGGCGAAGTGCTTGCGCCTTGGTTGCCCATGCGGGGTGTTTCGGGCCGGCTCAAGGCCCCCCTTCTCTGCCGCATCGCCCAGTGGCAGAGCTCATCAAGGCAGGGCTCTGGACCGGTGCCTGCGGCGGCGTCCAGGGCGCCCGTGTCGCTTCTGCTACCGCTGATCTGCTTTGGGCTCATGGCCTGGTTGAACGAGCAGGCGTGGCGCAAGGCCCTGCACTGTTTCGATGCAAAGCTTCGATGCAAAGCGGTGAACAGCCTTCCGCCCTGGGGCCCACGGCTGGTGCTGCTGCTGACCCTCACCCCCCGAAGTGGCTGATCACGGCGTCGGCGAAGCCGCTGCAGCTGACCGGTTCGACAGGGGGCTCCATCAGGCGGGCGAGATCGTAGGTGACCTGCTGATTGGCGATGGCGGCGCTGAGGCCGGCGGTGATCAGGTCCGCCGCTTCCTGCCAGCCCATGTACTCGAGCATCATCACGCCGGAGAGAATCACCGAGCCGGGGTTGATGCGGTCGAGGCCGGCGTGCTTCGGCGCCGTGCCGTGGGTGGCCTCGAAGATGGCGGCGCTGTCGCCGATGTTGGCGCCGGGGGCCATGCCCAGGCCGCCGACGACGGCAGCGGCCGCATCGGAGATGTAGTCGCCGTTGAGGTTGAGGGTGGCCAGGATCGAGTAGTCGGCCGGGCGGGTCTGGATCTGCTGGAAGATGCTGTCAGCGATGCGGTCGTCGACCATCACCATCTGCTTCCACTGGCCGTTGCCGTGGCTGGCGCCGATGGCATCGAGCACACCCTTCACCTCCGCGCAGATCGCGTCCTTCTTCTCGGGGGTGAGGGCGTCGTAGCCGGGATCGACCATGCGGGCATTGGTCTCAATGCTCAGGCCGGGATTGCGGTCGGCGTTGTCGAGGATCCAGCTCTCGCGCTCGGTGACGCACTCGGTGCGGAACTCGGTGGTGGCCAGCTCATAGCCCCAGTCGCGGAAGGCCCCTTCCGTGAACTTCATGATGTTGCCCTTGTGCACCAGGGTCACGTGGCGCTTGTCTCCCTCCAGGCGCAACGCATGCTGGATCGCTTTGCGGATATGGCGCTGGCTGCCGTGCTTGCTCACCGGTTTGATGCCGATGCCGGCACCCGCCGGGATCTGGCGCTTGCCGAGCTTGCCGTTGGCCGGGATCACCACCTCATTGAGGTGCTTGATCAGATCGAGGCAGACGGGATCGTTGGCCTCCCACTCGATCCCCATGTAGATGTCCTCGGTGTTTTCGCGGTACACGATCACGTCGAGGTCCTGGGGCCGCTTGTGGGGGCTGGGGGTGCCTTCGTAGTAGCGGCAGGGGCGCACGCAGCAGTAGAGATCGAAGATCTGGCGCAGGGCCACGTTCAGGGAGCGGATGCCACCACCGATCGGTGTGGTGAGGGGCCCCTTGATGGCGACGCCGTACTCCTTGATGGCGGTGAGGGTGTCCTCGGGCAGGTATTGGTAGGTGCCATAGAGGTCGCAGGCTTCATCGCCGGCATAGACCTTGAACCACTCGATCTGGCGCTCACCGCCGTAGGCCTTGGCTACGGCCGCATCGAGCACCTTCTGGGTGGCGGGCCAGATGTCGACGCCGGTGCCATCGCCGCGGATGAAGGGGATGATCGGGTCGTTGGGGACGAGTGGCTGGCCGTTCTCGAAGCGGATGGGCGTGCCGCTGGTGGGAGGGGTGAGCTTCTCGTAGGTGGCCATGGAGCGGAGGCGCGATCGCGGCGGCAAGCAGGCCAAAAGCCTATGGCGCGACCTGCGGGCTGAAGGTTTGCGGTGATCGGTGCAGGGGCGGTGCTCTGTGGTTGGGTGCGGAGGGTCCGTGTGCGGGCCCCCCGATCGATCGGCACGAAACCGTTGATCTCGCCGAGGATGGAGTGATGAATGCCGCCGAACAGGCCCGCAGTCCCGAGCTCGCCCAGGCGATCGCCTCGGTGGCGACGCTGTTCCGGCGTCGGTTCCCGGACGCGCGGCCCAACCTGCACCCCTGGCGGGAGGATCCCCAGACCCGTGCCTTCGCGGATCGGGAGAGTGTGGATCTCTCCTTTCACTTCCCGGGCTGGAGCCCCCGCAACCAGTGCCGCTCCCTGCTGGTCCAGCTGCGCCTGGAGCAGGCTCCCGCCCCCAACGGCGGCGGCGCCTGTGGCCGGCCCCGCCTGCTGGGGGTGATCCTGCGGGGGCTCACCTATGAGTCGGAGCGCTGGCGCCTGGCCACCGTGGGCGACTGGCGCCCCACGGGGACCCATCTCCCCTGTGGACCTGTGGAGGCTTCGCTGCAGGAGTTCTGCCGTGAGCTGTTCGATCTGTTCGCCGATGGGGACGCGATCGCGGATCGCCGCTCCGATTCCGGCCCCTACTCCAGCGCCGCCTGACCCCGCTGCCCCAGGGTTTGGACGGTGACCGCCGCCCCTGCAGCCCGGTCCCGCGTAATGCTTCGCAACCTTGGCCTCTGCGACCGCTGCATCACCCCTACGGTGACCGATCTGTCCGTGCCATCCGAGGACCGATGTCCGTCGCCCTTGCCTCCCAGCTCCGTGAGGGAACGAAAAAAGCTCACACCATGGCCGAGAACACCGGTTTCGTGAGCTGCTTCCTCAAAGGGGTTGTCGACAAGGCCAGCTACCGCACCCTGGTGGCCGATCTCTGGCACGTCTACACCGCCATGGAAGAGGAGATCGGCCGTCTCGCCGATCACCCGGTGGTCGGTCCGATCGCCTTCCCCGAGCTGAACCGCCGCGAGTCCCTCGAGCAGGATCTGGCCTTCTACTTCGGCGCTGACTGGCGTCAGAAGGCCACCGCCACTCCTGGGGCCCAGGCGTATGTGGCCCGCATCCATCAGCTGGCGCAGGAGTCGCCCGAGCTGCTGGTGGGTCACCACTACACCCGCTACATCGGCGATCTTTCCGGAGGGCAGATCCTCAAGAACATCGCCCAGAAGGCCATGGGTCTGGGTGAGCATGACGGCCTGCGCTTCTACGAGTTCGACACCATCCCCGACGAAAAAGGTTTCAAGGCCAACTACCGCGCCACCCTCGACAATCTGCCGATCGATCAGGCGATGGCCGATCGCATCGTTGAGGAGGCCAACCACGCCTTCCACCTGAACATGACGATGTTCCAGGAGCTCGAAGGCAACCTGATCGCGGCGATCGGCAAGGTGCTGTTCGGCTTCCTCACCCGCCGCCAGCGGGCCGGAAGCACGGAGGTGGTGGCGGCCTGAGCCAGAGTCGGCCCAGCCGTCAGCCCCGTTTGCGTCCCCTCCGCTTCCTCGTCCCTGGCACCGGCGATCGGTTCCGCTGCGGCGGTCTGTTGGTTGAGCTGCAGACCGCCCGGCTGCTGGCCGGATTGCGTCCGGTGGAGGTGGTCACCTATCGCCGCCGCGAGCCGGATCATCCGTTTCTCGCCGACCTGCTGGCGCGGGAGTCGGCCCCTGGCGATGCTCTCTGGATCGTGAGCTGGGGCTTTGAGGTGCCCCGTCAGCTGCGGCGGTTGGCGGGCCGGCCCGTGGCTTATCACGCCCACAGCAGCGGCTATGGCTTCGCGCTCCCCCCAGGGGTGCCGGTGCTGGCGGTCAGCAGGGACACCCTCGGCTACTGGGGCGCGCAGGCCCCCCGCCAGCCCCTGTTCCTGGTGCCCAATGCCCTGCGCGACGACTGGCTGGTGCGGGGCGATCGCGACGGTGGCGCCCCACGGCCGATCGATGTGCTGGTGCAGCGGCGCAAGAACAGCCGCTATGTGCTCGATCGTCTGGTGCCGGCCCTGCGCGCCCGCGGCCTGCGGGTGGAGGTGCAGGACGGCTGGGTGGATGACCTGGTGGATCTGTTCAACGCCGCCACGGTGGTGCTGTACGACTCCGCCGACTACTGGCGCGCCCGCGGCGTGAGCGAGGGGTTCGGGCTGCCGCCGCTGGAGGCTCTGGCCTGCGGCTGCGTGGTGTTCAGCAGCCTCAACCACGCCCTGGCCGACAGCCTCGATCCGGGCCTGGTGGGCCAGCAGATCGGCTTCGGCAGCCTGGCGGCTGATGTCGAGCGGATCGCGGCGGCCGTTGACGATCCGGCCGCCTGGCGCGCCGATCCGGCCCTGGTCGCTCCCTTGCTGGAGGCCTGCGCCGAGCCGGTGCTGCTGCGGCGCTGGGCGCGGGCCCTGGACGCGATCGATCGGTACTGGGACCGGCGCCTCGCCACTGCGGACCGTGGCGACGCAGCCCCCCTGCGCAACCCACCACTCTGGCGCCTGCGCCTCGATCAGCTCGGCGCCCGGGCGCGGGGGCGGCTGCCGGGCTGGCTGGCCTCCCGCGGACGGCAGGGGTCGGGTCGCATAGGGTGACGGTTCTGTCAGGGTCATGGCGCGTTTGAAGCTGCTGTCCCGGAGCAAGACCTACCGGAACCTGCGAGCCCTGATCGCGTTCCTGCCGGCCGAGCGCCTGCGCCAGCTCAAGCTGCTGATCCCGCTGTCGATCATTCCCGGCCTGATTGACCTGGCCTCCGTCGGGGTGATCGCCCGGATGATGGGGGCCCTGGTGGGTCGGAACCTCGAGGATCGCATCCCCGGCATCACGTTCTTCGGTGGCGATCGGATCGACCAGAGCCTCTGGCTGATCCTGATGTTCGTGATCCTCTCCTGGGTGGCCTCGCTCTCCAAGCTGGTCCTCGCTTTCTTCCAGGAGCGACTCACCGCCAGGGTCTGGATTGATCTCTCCAATCAGATCCATGCCAGGGTTCTGGCCCAGGGCTACGACTATCACCTCTCCCACAGCACGTCGAAACTGTCGACGATGCTGCTGAGCACAATCAAGAAAACGTCCAATTCAGTGGTGGCACCACTGCTGAAGATGATCGGCAGCATCTTCTCCATTGTGCTGCTCTCGCTCGGGATCATGGTGATCGGGCGCTGGTCTGCGGTGCTGCTGATTCTTTCCTTGGTGGGCGCCTATGTGGTGATCTCCCAGCTGATCACCCCTTACCTGCGCCATGCCTCCAAGCAGAAGATCCGCCTGGAGACCCGCACGGCCCACATCATGCTCGAGTCGCTGGGCTCGATCCGTGACATCAAACTCACCGCCTCGGAGGATCACTTCCGCACCGCTTTCGTGCGCACCGGTGAAAAGGCCAAGCGCTTCACCTGGGCTGCCCAGCTGCTGCCCACCATCCCCCGCAAGCTGATCGAGCCCCTGGGGGTCACGATGATCTTCGCCGTCGGTGCCGTCCCGCCCCTGCTCACCGGCAACCGGGCCGAGATCCGCACGATCATTCCCTTCCTGTCTTCCCTGGCGGTGGCGGCCCTCAAGCTGACGCCCCCACTGCAGGAGTTCTTCGCCGGGATCAACCAGTTGCGTGGCGGTCTGCCGGTGATCGAGAAGACCCTCGAGTATCTGCAGCTGCCCGACGACCGCCCGGTGCTCGGCGATCCGGGTGTGCCCTCCCCCGAGGGCGTGTTCCCGGTGCGCACCATCAGCCTACGCGATGTCTGGTACTCCTACCCCGGCTCGGATGATTGGGTGCTGCGCGGCATTGATCTCACCATCCCGGTGGGCTCCCGCATCGCCTTTGTGGGCTCCACGGGCAGCGGCAAGACGACCACCGCCCAGATCCTGCTCGCCCTGCTCACCCCGGAGCGCGGCCAGCTGCTGCTCGACGGCATCCCCGTCTCGGCCACCGACGTGCCGGCCTGGCAGGCCAGCTGCTCCCAGGTGCCGCAGTTCATCAACCTGCTCGATGGCAGCGTCCTCGAAAACGTGGCCTTCGGGCGCAGTGAGGAAGAGGCCGACGTGGATGCCGTCTGGAGTGCGTTGGAAGCTGCCCAGCTCAATGATTTCGTCAGCGAACTCCCCTATGGCCTGCATACGCCGGTGGGGGAGAACGGTCTGCAGCTCTCCGGCGGGCAGCGGCAACGGCTGGCCCTGGCCCGTTCCTTCTACCGGGGTTCGCGCTTCCTGCTGCTCGATGAAGCCACCAGCGCCCTCGATAACCGCACCGAGCACGAGATCATCCAGGCGCTCGAGGTGATCGGCCGGCGCTGCACCACCGTGGTGATCGCCCATCGCCTCTCCACGGTCATGCGCTGCGATCGCATCTACGAGTTCGAGAAGGGCCGGATCAAGGCCTACGGCAGCTTCGAGGAGCTGCAGCAGCGCTCCGACACCTTCAGCGATCTGGCCTCGCTGGAGCGCAAGCTGGTCAGCTGAGTCCGGCCGACCCGCTCCCCGGCCCGCCCCAGGCCCCTCCGCTACGCTCGCCCCACTGCGCAGCCTGCACGGTCCATGGCGTTCACCCTCGTTGCCGGCCCGTGCGTGATCGAGAGCCCTGAGCTCGTGTTCACGATCGCCGAGCGGGTGAAGGCGATCTGTGATCGTCTGGGCATCGACTACGTCTTCAAGGCCAGTTTCGACAAGGCCAACCGCAGCTCCGGCTCCTCCTACCGGGGGCCCGGCTTCGAGGAAGGCCTGGCTGTGCTGGCCGAGGTCAAGCGCCGCTACGGCCTGCGCCTGCTCACCGATATTCACGAAAGCCACCAGGCGGCTCCCGTGGCCGCGGTGGTCGATGTGCTGCAGATCCCGGCATTCTTGTGCCGGCAGAGCGATCTGCTGCTGGCGGCCGCCGCCGCCACCCAGGGCACCGACAAGGTGATCAACGTCAAGAAGGGTCAGTTCCTTGCCCCCTGGGACATGGTGCAGGTGGTGACCAAGCTGCGCGACGCCGGCGCCCCCGCGATCTGGCTCACCGAGCGGGGCAGCAGTTTCGGCTACAACACGCTGGTGGTCGATTACCGCAGCCTGCCCCAGCTGCGGGACCTGGGCTGTCCGGTGATCTTCGATGCCACCCACTCGGTGCAGCAGCCCGGTGGTCGCGGCAGCTCCAGCGGCGGCCAGCGCGAGTTCGTGGCGCCCCTGGCCCGGGCGGCTGTGGCCGTGGGCGTGGATGGCCTGTTCATGGAGGTCCACCCCGATCCTGATCAGGCCCTCAGCGATGGCCCCAACATGGTGCCGCTGCATCGCCTGGAGCCCCTGCTCGAGCAGCTGCTCAGCATCCGTGCCGCCGTCGAGGGCCGCGAGCTGGCCGTCTCCAGCCTCTGATCGCGACCCCGCCGCCTCTTGCCCTCCCCCGTCTCCCTGCTGACCCGCCTGCGCTTCCCCCTGGACGTGCGGCGCTGCGGCGCACGGCTCGATGACCTGCGGCTGCTGGTGCTGGATGTCGACGGGGTGCTGACCGACGGCGGCCTTTATTACGGCAGCGAGGGTGAGCCCCTCAAGCGCTTTGATGTGCGCGACGGCCTGGGCATCCGCCTGCTGCAGTCGGTGGGCATCGTGGTGGCGGTGCTCAGCGGCGGCCGTGGTGGGGCGATCCACCTGCGGGCCCGGCACCTGGGCATCGACGAGGTGCTGGTGGGGGTGAAGGACAAGGCCGCCGCCATCGACGACCTCTGCCAGCGCCTGGCGGTGCCGGCCTGCCAGGCCGCCTATGTGGGCGATGACATCAACGATCTGGTCGTGCGCCCCCATGTGGGCCTGTTGATCGCCCCGGCCGATGCCGCCGCTCCCCTGCGGCGGCGGGCCCACCTGCTGCTGCCCTGGCGGGGGGGGCGCGGGGCGATCCGGGGCCTGGCGGAGCTGATCCTGCAGCGCCGCGGTCGCCTCGCCGCCCTCAGCACGGACGGCTGGAAGGACACCAATGCCTGACCCCTCCCGCCGCAAGCGCTGGCGTGACGCGCTCCACTGGCAGCTGCGGGGCTGGCGTCGCCACCTCGGGGGCGACCGGGCGGAGTGGGAGGCGCTGGTGGCCTGGCAGGGTCTGGCCTATCAGGCCTTCCATGCCCAGCCGTTCGCGCCGCGCCTCTGCGACGACCTCTGGGATCGGGGGCGTTTTCGCCCCAGCGCCGATCTGCCCCCCTTCTACAGCCCGGTCCGGCGGGAGCGGGAGAACTCCTCCCATCACTATGGCCACGACATCCAGCTGAAGCGCCATGCCGGTCTGCCGCTGGTGGGCCCTCCCCTGCCGCTGCTGCTGGAGCACGGGCTGAAGGTGGCGCGGGAGTCCAGCTTCGAGAGCCCGAAACCCTGGTCAAAGGCCTTCCTGTGCATGGGGCCGCTGCGGGCCCGCTGGGTGGAGGAGCGTTTCGGTCTGCCGGCCGTGCCGATCGGCCCCTGGATCGCCTATGCCAGGCCGCTGCTGGCCCAGGAGCGGCTGGAGGCCCTGCGCGCAGCGCTCGGCTCCACCCTGCTGGTGGTCATGGCCCACAGCTGGGATTCGGTGGAGCGGCGCATGGATCTGGATGCCTGCTGGCAGGCCGTGGAGGACCTGCGCCGGCGGGCCGGCTACCGGACAGTGCTGCTGCTCCGCCACTGGAAGGATCCCCAGTGGACCCTGCCGCCCGACTGGATCGTGGCCTGCAACGGCCATCGCTCCAACCCCTGGTTCCTCGATTCGATGGTCACGCTGATGGCCCTGGCCGATGGCCTGGCCACCAATGCCTTCGGCACCCATCTCGGCTACGGCCTGCAGCAGGGGTTGGCGCTGCATTGGATCGGTGTGCAGGCTGAGCAGGATCTCTCGGCCCTGCGGCCCGGCCGCGCCGAGGCCGAGGCGATCGAGTGGGAGGAGCGGCAGCGGCTCAGCGCCGCCCTGGCGGCAGGGTTGGAGGCCGGCGATGGGTCCGGGGTTCGCCGCCTGCTCGATCCCTACTGGGGCTTCGACTGCGTCCGTTCGCCGGAGGCACTGCGCCCTATCCTGCGGGCACAACGGCTCAGGCCATGAGGTGGAGGATGCGCACCCCGGCCGTCTGCCTGGTCTCTCGCCTCGTCTCCTGCCTCACCGGATCCGCCCTCGCTCTGTTGGCGGGCTGCGCGGCCACCCCAGCGCCGCGGCAGCTGGAGCTGACCCTTGACGTGGCCAGCGAGCGCCCCTTGGGGGCGGCCGAGGCCGAAGCGGCCACCCGGGGTCTGAGCATGCACTTCAACCCCCGCACCCTGGTCTGCCGCGGCGCCGGCGACTACCAGGATCTGGTGCCGGGCGCCGAGGTGGTGGTGCGCGATGAACGTGGCCAAGCCATCGGCCGGGCCCGGCTGGCCCAGGGCCGGGTGATCGAGCACAGCCGCGACGCGGCGGGCCAGGAGATCTTCCAGGGTTGCCGCTTCGCGCTCACCATTCCCCTGGCCAAGCCAGCACGTATCTACACTATCGAGCTCGATGAAGGCGAGTTTCGTTATCACTACCACGTTGTTGAGCTGCATCGTCACGCTGGTCAGCTGCTGCTGTCGTTGGAGTGAGCTGGCGCTCGCTGGTGGGCTCGTGATAATGGACCGATGACACCATGAAGCCGAATAGGGCCGTCAGTACAGGCACCTTCAGTAATCCCAGTTCGACCATGTTGAAGGCGACCAGGTAGATCGCCGTTGCCGTTGTCATCAGTGGCATCGCCCAGTCCATCCGCTTGGCCGGTCGCAGCAGCCAGCGGCTCGAGGCACAGCGGCTCGAGGCACAGTTGCGCAGCATGCGGGCGCCGATCAGACCGAAGCAGGCCAGGATGAACAGGGCCGGCACGACGCCGGCGTCACCCCAGATCTGTAGGAATAGGTTGTGGGCATGGTAAAGATTGCGGCCGATCACGTCCGGTGAGCACCATTTCATCCAGGAATTGGCATAGCCCACGCCGTAGATGAACCGATTTTCGCCCAGGAAGGGCAGGCCCAGATAGCAGCTCCAGACCCTGAGGCGTCCCTCGTCATTGGCCAGGTTGTCCTTGCCATAGACCGCTGTCAGCAGCTCTGGATGCTGGATCAGCGCCACCAGACCCGCCCCCAGCGCCAGCAGGACCACCGCCAGCAGGCCGATCAGGGGCCAGCGCCGCCGTGGCGGCAGCGCACGCCAGCGCCCCGCCAGACGGGTTGGCCGCAGCTGCGGGGTGCAGAGCAGCAGCGCCAGCGCCAGGGACAGGGGCACCAGGGCCAGGGCGGCCCGCGACAGGCTGGCCTTGGCCAGCAGCAGATTCGCCAGAGCGAGGATCGTGAGCAGGGCCGGCACCCAGAGGCGCCGCGATCGCTCCAGCACAAGCGCCAGCAACGCCGCCAGCGTGCCCATGCCCCCGAGCAGGGCGGTCTGGTTCTTGGTCAGCAGGGCCGTCTTGTATTCGATGCCCCACCAGGCGTAGTCCCGGATGATGTCGGCCTGCAGCAGCACCCCGGCGGCGCAGGCGGCCGCCACGACCGCCGCGCTCCATTGCCAGCGCTGCCGGCTGCGCCCGAACCCCACCAGGAAGCCGCTGATCATCAGCACGAAATCCATGTGCGACACAGGGGTGGGACCCTCCTGCAGGATCACGCCCCGCAGATTGAGCAGCAGCACGGCCAGCAGCCCCCAGGACCAGGGCATGGCGTCGCGGCGGCCGAGCAGTTCCAGCCCGAGCCAGAGCGTGGTCGCCCCGGCGCTGAGCCGTTTGCTGTCCTCCAGGAACAGGGCCAGGATCGCCACGGCCAGGGCCGCATGGCTGATGCCGCCGAGCAGCAGTGCGCCTGGGGAGGGGCCGGCGCCGGTGGCACCGGAACGGGTGGTGGCAGGAAAACCCACGGATTCGGCGGTGGCGGAGGGGAGGGAAACGGCAGGACCGCCGTCAGGCCGGGCTGGCCGTGGACGGTGGTGGCCTGCCCTCCCCGTCGGCATCACCGCCCGGTGGCGGCTGGGGAAGGGGCGCCCAGAACAGGGCGGCCGGCAGCAGCGCGAACAGGATCTCCAGCAGCGTGACCTTGAGCATGGTCAGCTCGAACAGGCTGAACAGGAAGCCAAAGAGGCTGCCGGCGATCAGCGAGGGCACCACGACGTGCCCCGGCTGGGCATCGGCAGGACTGCAGCGCAGGACCCGGCCGGCCCAGACGACACGGCTGATCAGCAGCAGGGCAGCGAAGGCCACGGCCACGGCGCAGACGAGGCCGGCATCCGCCAGGATTTGCCCGAAGATGTTGTGGGCATGGGTGAGCCTGATGCCAACATCTTCATCGCAGTAGCGGATGCGGGCGGCGTCGTATCCAGCGCCATACAACCAAAAATCCTTGTGCTGGAACGGCAGGGATCCGTAGCAGGCCAGAACCTTGAGGCGATTGAGATCGCCGGGAATCTTGCGCAGCAGGTAGAGGACGGGGGCCTGCTGCAGCCCCCGGCTGAGCACGACCGTGGCCATCGCCGCCCCCGCCAGCAGCAGGGCCAGCAGCAGGTGGCGCCCCTGGCCTCCCCGACGGCCCGGCGGGGCCTGGCCTCCCCGACGGCCCGGCGGGGCCTGGCCTCCGCCGGGGGCGCCGGAGCGCACCTCCTGGGCCGCGCCGGAGCGGCGCACCAGCAGCAGGGTCATCGCCACCAGCGTGATCGGGAAGATCAGGGCCATGCGCGAGCCCGTGGCATAGCAGGCGATGCCGGTCACCAGGCTGCAGACCCCCAGCCAGCTGCGCAGCCAGCCGCGTTCCCGCAGGGCCAGCGGCACGGCCAGGCAGAGGCCGAGGCCGCAGGCCATGGCGGTCTGGTTCACGGTCAGGTCGCCGGCCCGGAAGAACTGGCCGGCCCAGTCTTCCTCCCGCAGGCCCACCTGCTGCACGCTGCCATTGGCGATCGCTTCCAGCGCGTGCAGCAGGGGGGGCAGGTTGCTGAGACAACCGACCGTGATGGCGGTGGCCAGCAGGGCCACGCTGCGTCTCCAGGCGCTGAGGCTGCGGCCGAGGCTGCCGGCAAAGGCCGTGATGATCACCAGGTAATCCACCGGGCCCACCGGTTTGGGGCCCTCCTGCAGCACGACCCCCCGCAGGTTCAGCAGGATGATCAGCAGCAGGGGCCAGTGGAAGCCCCGCTGATCGGGGCTGATCACCAGCCGCAGCACCAGCCAGATGGTGCCCACCAGGGCGCTCGAGTCTTGCTTGCGGCCCGTGAGCATCATCACCACCGCCACCCCCAGCAGCAGATCGCTCGCGATCTCCAACCCGGGACGCCGACGGGCGATCCAGCGCTCCAGGCCCGCCAGCCGCTCCCCCGGCCACCAGGGCGGGGACAGCGGGCGCAGGGCGGGTGGCGGTGTCATGGCGTCGTTCTGAAGCCTCAGTCCTCGAGGGCGTCGATCGGCGCCAGGCGCGGATCAAGGATCTTGGGCCCCATGCCCTCGAACTTCACGGCGATGGAGATCTTCTCGCCGGAACCGAACAGGTGGGTGATCGTGCCGATGCCGAAACTGGCGTGGCGCACCCGTTCGCCCACGCTCCAGGTCCGGCTGCCGCTCCGGCGGCGCACCGCATTGGCGGGGCCGTCGCCGCCGGCCTGCACCCGCTGACTCTCCGGCCGGTCGATGCGGGTGAGCCGCTCCATGCGTTGGTCGCGGCGGATCGCGGCGCCGCCGTTGCGGGGCAGATCACCCTGCAGCAGCGCATCCGGCAGCTCGGAGAGGAACACCGAGGGCACCGCCGGCTCGCGCATGCCCCCCCACAGCCGCCGCTCGTTGGCATGGGACAGGAACAGGCGCTCCTTGGCCCGGGTGACCCCCACATAGCAGAGGCGGCGCTCCTCCTCCAGGGCGGCCGGGTCGTCGAGGGAGCGATAGCTGGGGAACAGACCCTGTTCCAGGCCCACCAGGAACACCACCGGAAACTCCAGCCCCTTGCTGGCATGCAGGGTCATCAAGGTGATCCGGTCCGCGGCCGTGTCCTTGTCGTCGGCGTCGCTGGCCAGGGCGGCGGAGGCCAGGAACCCCTCCAGGGAACCCTCCTCGTTCTCCTCCTGGTACTGCAGGGCGGCGTTGACCAGTTCGTTGAGGTTGCGGCGCCGGTCCTCGGCCTCATCGGTGCCTTCGCTGATCAGTTCCGCCAGATAGCCGCTTTGCTCGATCACCCGTTGCACCATCTCGGCGGGGGGCGCCTCCTGCAGCCGGCGGCCCAGATCGTTGAGCAGCTCGCAGAACTGCAGCAGCCCCTTCGCGGAGCGCCCCCCCAGGGAGCGCACGGCTTCGGCATCGCTCACCACCTCCCACAGGGGCAACCCCAGCTGGTTGGCGGCGTCCGTCAGCCGTTCCACCGTGGTCTTGCCGATGCCCCGCCGGGGCACGTTGAGGATGCGCAGCAGGCTGACGGTGTCGGCGGGGTTGACCAGCAGCCGCAGGTAGGCCAGCACGTCCTTGATTTCGCGCCGGTCGTAGAAGCGCAGGCCGCCCACCACCACGTAGGGCAGCCGCCAGCGCACCAGCGATTCCTCCAGGGCCCGGCTCTGGGCATTGGTGCGATAGAGCACCGCCATGTCGCCCCAGCGCAGCTCCGGGTGGGCCGCTTCCAGCATGCGCATGCGGTGCACCACCGCTTCCGCCTCCGCGATCTCGTCATCGCAGCGGGTGAGGCTGATCGGTTCGCCTTCGCCGCGGGTGGGCCGCAGCACCTTGTCGATCCGCTCGCTGTTGTGGGCGATCAGGGCATTGGCCGCCTCCAGGATCGTGGCGGTGGAGCGGTAGTTCTCCTCCAGCTTGACCATCGTGCGGGTGTGGGTGTCGGGGGCCCCATCGCCGAAGTCGTCCTGGAAACCCATCAGGATCGTGAAATCGGCGGCCCGGAAGCTGTAGATGCTCTGGTCCGCATCCCCCACCACGAACACCGAGCGGCCGTCCCAGGCCGTGAAGCGGGCCGGATCGACGCCATCGGTGACCAGCAGCTTGATCAGCTCGTACTGGGTGCGGTTGGTGTCCTGGTACTCATCCACCAGCACGTGGCGGAAGCGGCGATGCCAGTAGCCGCGGATCTCGGCGTTCTGGCGCAGCAGCTGCACCGGCAGCAAGAGCAGATCGTCGAAGTCGAGGGCGTTGTTGGCGGCCAGGGCCCGGCGGTAGAGGCGATAGGCCTCGGCCACCTTGCGGTCGCGCATCCCCTGGGCCTGGGCTTCGAGCTGTTCGGGCAGCAGGCCCTGGTTCTTGGCGGTGCTGATCGCCCAGCGCACCTTCTTCGGTTCGAACCGCTTGGGATCGAGGCCCAGCTGCTGGGTCACGATCTCCTTGACCAGGCTCTGGACATCGTTCTCGTCGTAGATCGAGAACTGGCGGGTCCAGGTCAGCCCCTCGGGATCCCGGTACTTGTCGATGTCGAAGCGCAGCAGCCGGGCGAACAGGGCGTGGAATGTGCCGATCCAGAGATCCTTGATCACCTCGCGGTAGATGCGGCCCCGCAGCTGTTTCTGCTCCACCGGCTGCAGGGTGGCCAGCGGTTGGCCGAACTGGCTCAGGGCAAGCCGCTGGGCTAGCAGCAGCTCCAGCCGCTCCTTCATCTCGCGGGCGGCCTTGTTGGTGAAGGTCACCGCCAGCAGGTCGGCTGGATCCACCCCGTGCTGGAGGATCAGGTGGCCGATGCGATGGGTGAGGGCGCGGGTCTTGCCGCTGCCGGCCCCGGCCACCACCAGCAGGGGCCCGTTGTGGTGATCCACGGCCCGCCGTTGGCAATCGTTGAGCCCATGCAACAGGCTGTTGGAACCGATTGATGCACCGGCGGGGTGATCTCCCGCGGCATTCCCCCCTGACGACGTTGTGGAACCGGCCATGGGGCTCACCCTAAGGGGCGGCCCGAAATCCGCGGGATGCGGGCCGTACAGCCGCACGCCCTCCTTACGCCCTCCGTGGTGATGGGGTCTGGGGCTGCGGTGCAACGGCTGGGGGGGCGCTGCCGCTGAGCCGGGCTGTCCCCAGGGTTGGCCGCGTCAACCGCCCCCGGCCGGTGGCCTCAGACCCCGCAGCTCCCCTCAGATCAGGGCGTTGCCGTACACCAGCCGCCGGTTCATGCCCCGAATCGGTGGCAGCTGGGAGGCGATGCCGATGGCGGGCGAGGCCTGGTGCATCCAGCTGCCGTCGTAGCGGATGCTGGCGGAGCGCTCCGGGTCGAAGCGCACCCGGTTGCCCGCCAGGATGTGGCTGCCGCTGGCGCTGCCCGGCGAGAGCATCGCCGGATCGAATGGCAGCCCCAGCCAGTCGCAGACCTTGCGCAGGCTGGCCTCCGGCGCCAGGGCCAGCTCCTCGTAGCCCAGCACGAACATCGGCCGGCCGCTGCGGCGCAGCGCGGCGTCCACCTGCCGGTTGGTGCGCCACCAGCGGGCCAGGGCACGCCAGGCCGCGGCCGGTCTGTCGCGGCGCCGGGAGCGGGAATGCACCCAGGAGCGCACATCGCGCACCAGGAACAGGGTGCGGATCTCACCGCCGGGCCAGGCCAGGGCGGGAACGGCCAGATCGGCCTGGTACGAGTCGACCAGCCACTGCACCGGCGCCGCTGCGGGCTGCCGCGCGATCCCGTCCACGAGCCGCTCCAGCTTCTCCGCCATCGGCCGCTCGTCATGGGCCGGCAGCCAGGCCAGCAGCGGCCCCCACACCGGGCAGTCGGCCGCCAGCTGCCCGCAGGTGCAGCGCCGGCTGTGCTGCAGCTCCCCCCGCAGCTGGGCCGGGCCCCGCTCCTCCTCCCCCGGCCGCGGCTGCTCGAGGATGCGCACCGCTTCACCCACGCCGGTGATCGCTGGATGGGCTCCGAGGGCCAGGTCGAGGATCGTGGTGCCGCTGTGGCCCAGTCCCCGGATCAGCAGCAGATTCAAAGGGGGCGGGGCGGGCGCGGACCGCACAGCCTAAAGGGGGAGTGCCTCCAGGCACCTCAGCGGGTTTCCCGGGATGCCAGCTCCGCGATCAGCTCCCCCAGGGCCGCCACGTGGTGGCTGACCGTGAAGCGCTCGCCGGTGCGTCGCCGGCCCCGGCGGCCCAGCGCCCCGGCCAGGGACGGATCATCGGCCAGCTGGCCGATCGCCTTGGCCATCGCCGCCGTGTCGCCCTCGTCCACCAGCAGGCCCGTGCGCCCGTCCTCCACCACATCCGGGATGCCGGCGTGGCGGGTGGCCACCACCGGCAGGCCGATCAGCTGGGCCTCCATCACCGCCACCGGCGACCCCTCCTGATCCCCGTCGGGACCGGTGAGCGAATGCTGCAGGAAGGCGCGGCTGCGGCGCATCCAGGTCGCGATCTGTTCCGGGGTGGCCCGGCCGGTGAAGGTCACCCGCCCGTCGATCGCCAGGGCGCGGGCGCGGTGGCGACAGGCTTCCAGCAACGGTCCCTCCCCCACCATCACCAGCTGGAGATCGGGGCGGGTCGCGGCGGCGGCGGCAAAGGCCTCCAGGGTGTGCAGGGGGGCCTTCTTGGCCACGAACCGCCCCACCGCCAGGAATAGGGGCGGGGCAGCGGCCGGATCGGCCGGATCGGCCCCGAAGCGCGCCGGATCGGCCCCCGAGGGGCTGATCAGCACCGGCAGCGGTGTGCTCCGATCGCCGGCCAGGGCCAGCAGGGTGTCGCGCATCGGTCGGGACTTGACCACCAGCGCCGAGGCCAGGCTCAGCAGGCGGCGGTAGCGCCCCTCCAGCCGGCCGAGGTAGCGGCGGGAGGAGGCATCCGCCCCGCGGAAATGGACGATCAGCGGCAGGCCGGTGGCCTGCACCAGCTCCATGATCCGCACCGCATGAAAGCCGAATTCCGCCAGCACCACATCGGGTCGCTCGTGGCGGCAGATCGCGCTGGCGACCCGGGAGGGCAGGGCGGTGCCGAGCCGCTGCCAGCCGATCCGGTACAGCAGCTTGCTGGCCAGGATCGCCAGGCCGTAGGCGAGCCGCAGCGGCGGACCGCCCCAGGGCAGTTCGTCGCCGCAGTAAGCGACGGTGTCGCAGGGCAGGCAGCGCAGGTTGGCGCGGATGAAGGTTTCGGAGGGGGCCCGGCGGCTGGGGGCGAACACCAGCAGGCGGGGCCGGCGCTGACCCGGCATGGCTCCAGAGGGTTGCCAGCTCGCCATCAGTGGCCGCCCAGCACCTGCTCCAGCGCCGCGAACAGCCCGGCCTGGATCACCGCCGGCGCGAACCGCTGCCGCACCGCCAGCGCCGCCCGCCCCAGCTCCCGGCGGCCGGCGGCGTCGCCCATCAGGCGGTCGAGGGCGTCGGCCAGCGCGGCGATATCGGCGCCTGTGGGCAGCAGCCAGCCGTCGCGGCCGTGGTGGATCAGTTCGCCAGGGCCGGTGGGGCAGTCGATTGCCAGGCAGGGGCAGCCGCTGGCCATGGCCTCCAGCAGCACGTTGGGGAAGCCCTCGTAGCGGGAGGAGAGCACGAACAGATCGGCGCGGGCATACCAGTCGGCCACGTTGCCCGCCTTGCCCGGGAACAGCAGGCGTGCCTGGGCGGGGTCATCGGCGGGCAGCAGGGCCCGCAGGCCGGCCACCTGATCGCGGCCGTGGTACGGCTTGGCGTCGATGCCCAGCACCACGAGCCGCCAGTCGGGATGGCGCGCCGCCACCTGGGCGAAGGCCTGCACCAGGCGGTCGAAGCCCTTCTGGCCCACCTTGGTGCCCACCGCCAGCAGCAGCCGCTCCCCGGGGGCGAGCCGCTCGGCGGGGTCGTGCTGGGGTTCGAAGCGCGGCAGGGGCCAGGGGATGGCGTTGGCCAGCACCGCGGTGCGTCGGGCCAGACCCTGGTGGCGCAGCCAGGCGGCGATCGCCTCGGTCTGCACCAGATGCAGGTTGGCCCCCGGATAGGCGAGGCGGCGCAGCAGCCGCCAGGCGGGCGATGGCGGTTTGGCCGGCGGGTAGTTACGCTCGGACACCACCACGGGAACACCCAGGCCCCGGGCCGCCAGCAGCAGTTTGATCGCCGGCAGGGTCGTCATGCCGATCGCCAGGTCGACCCGGCGGCGGGCCAGCTCGCGCCGGAGGCTGAGCAGCCGCCAGGGGAAGCCGAACCAGCCGAGCTGGCGGCCGGCATCGCGCTCCACGATCCGCTCCACCCCCGCCGGCACCGGGTAGAAATCGCGGCTGGGGCCCTGGCGGGTCAGCACCAGCGCCTGGTGGCCCGCCGCCTGCAGCCAATCGGCCCACTGCAGCGTCACCCGCTCGGCGCCACCGGCCTTGAGGGAATCGATGTAGAGCAGAACCCGCATCGGCGTCCTCCGGGTCAGGGGGTGAGGAAGGCCATGAGCCGCTCCTCGAGCAGCGGCGTGCGCACGTTGAGGATGCGCTCCGGCGCCAGGGCCGCTGGCCTGCCGGGGCTGGGGGGCTGCTGCTCGAGCGCCTGCAGCGCTTCGATCAGGGCCTGCACGAAGGTGCGGTGGTTCTCCTGGGCGCCGCTGCCCTGATGGCGTGCGCTCCAGGCCTCCTGGCGCAGGGCCTCCAGGGCGGCCATCGCCCGCCCGGCGTCCCGTGCGTCGCCGCGGCGCCAGGCGTCGAGGGCGGCGATGCCCAGCACCCGGGCGAAGTTCGTGGTCAGGCGGTAGGCCACATCCGCCGGCAGCCGCCCGTAGTCGATCCGTTCGGCCAGGGCCAGGCCGCGGCCTCCGATCGCCGCCACCGCCTCCTGCTCGCCCCGCAGCAGGTGCAGATGCAGCAGGGTGGCGTCGGTGGAGATCAGCAGCTTGGCGCGGTTGACCCGGTTCTTCTGCTGGCAGCTCAGGGTGCCGGGATCCTGCTCCAGTCGCTCGGCGATCGCCGTGATCCGGGGGATCAAGCGGCCCGCCTCCTGCTGATCCCCGTCCTTGAGGCTGCGGTAGGCCAGGCTGACCAGGGCGTACTCCCGATGGCGCTCGGCGAAGGCGGGTTCATCGGCCACCCCCCAGAACAGCCGCCGCTGGCTGGCCGGATCCTTGGGCCGGAAGCCGCGGCGGAACAGCAGCCGGTGCAGCAGGTCATCGCGGCCATGGTGGCTGGCCAGGGTGCGCAGATCGGTCAGGGCCAGGCTGTCGTCGTTGCGGGCCAGGGAGTCGTGCAGCCGGGCCCCCAGCAGCAGGGCCTGCAGGCGGGGCGGGGCCCCCTGGATCAGGGGGTGCTCGAGCCAGCGGGCCGCGGGCCGGGCCAGCCGGCGCTGCAGGGACAGCCGCAGACGCTCACGCCGACTCATCGCCTGCCCCTCGCTCCGGCCAGGGAGCCCTTGAAGGCCGCCAGCAGCAGCACTGGCAGGTCGGTGAGCCGGCGGATCGTGTGGAAGTAGAGGCGATGCCAGGGGGCCAGGGGGAAGGCGGCGTCGGCATCGCCCGGCAGCAGCTTCTCGGGCAACCATTCCACGTACAGCTCGGGGATCGCCAGGAACCGGCTCCAGAACACGACCCGCCGCAGGCGATCCAGCTCGCGCCGAACCGGCTCCGGTGGCTGCGGCAGCGCCGCCGGATCAGCCCGCCAGGTCTGCGGCGCGGTCTGGATGTAGCGGCTGGCGGCGGCTCGGGCGTGCCAGGGGCAGTGGGCGCTCGCCACCCGGTTGGCCAGGGAGGTGGCGGCCTTGAGGGCCTGGCCGCGGCGGCGCTCCAGCGTTGAACTCCGGCCCGCGGTCGCGCCCACCCGCAGGTCGGTGGCGTGCACGATCACGCCCAGGGCGGCCTCGGGCAGCTCCTGCGGCTCGGTGCCCTGCGCCCGCAGGCGGGCCTTGAGGTCCTTGTCGTCGAAGCCGTAGCCCCACAGCATCTCGTTGAAGCCGCCCACCGCCTCCAGCAGCGGCCGATCGATCAGGAACTGGCCGAGCCGGCCGTCGGGGCCGCTGCCGAAGCGGCAGAGACCGGCGCCCGCTGCCAGGCCATCGGGATGCTCGAGCCGTTCCGGCCAGGCATCGGCGTCGAGCTTGAACAGGCAGTCGCCGCTCGCCTGGCGCAGGCCGAAGTTGTAGGCGCGGCACAGGTTCCAGCGGCGCTCGCCCTCCACCCGCAGCAGCCGGATGCGGGGATCGCCGGGCAGCTCCTCACGCCGCAGGGGCTCGTCGCTGCTCCAGTCGACGATCAGATGTTCCCCGTGGTGCGGCCAGGCGCTGACGCGCGGGGCCGTGGTCAGCAGATGCTCCCGCCGGTTTCTGCACACCGTCACGATGCTGGTGGTTCTGGGCATCGCTGGGGAACGGGCCCCGGGGGTCTCAGGGCGATTGTACGGAGCGTGCTGCGGGCGCCAGCCGCTCCAGATCCGCCAGCATCGCCTCGGTGCGGCCGCGGTAGGTGTGGCCCGCCGCGCCCGCCAGCCGCTGCTCCCGCGTCGGCCCGGCCCCCGCCAGGGCCGCCGTGATCCCGGCCTCGAAGGCCTCCGCCGTCGGTTCACACAGCAGGGCCAGGTCGGCGAAGGGGCGCAGGGCGTCGATGGCGGTGGCCACCACGGGCACCCCGGCGGCCAGGTACTCGAAGAACTTCATCGGGAACATCGCCTGGGTGTACCGGTTGAAGCGCAGCGGCAGCAGGGCCACGTCGAAGCCCTTCAGCCAGCTCGGCAGCGCTCCGTAGGGGCGCGGCCCCAGCAGGTGCACGTTCGGCAGGCGCTCCAGCGCCGTGGTGTCGGTGTCGGGGTCCCCTTCCCCCACCGGCCCCACCAGCACCAGGCTCCACTCGGGATGGCGGCGGGCCACCTGCTCCAGCATCGCCAGATCGAGCTTGTAGGCGCTCACCGCGCCGATGAAGCCCAGGCGCGGGGCCGGCAGGGCCGCCAGCTCGGGGGGCACCGGCTCGGCCGGATCCATCGCCCTGGCGAAGTGGCGGCCGTCGGCGACGTTGGGATAGAAGACGGTGCGGGGGTTGTAGGGCTGCAGATCCGCCAGCAGCTGGGGCGAGGTCACGAACACCATGTCGGCCCGGCGGCAGAGCCGCTCCTCCCAGTGCTCGATCTCGGCCGCCGGCATGTCGGGCTGGGCCTGGATCGCGTCGACGCAGTGGTAGATCAGGCGCCCGTAGGGCTCCGGCGACAGCACCGCCAGGGTGCGGGGGTTGTAGGTCCACAGCCAGTCGCGTCCCAGGCCCAGCCAGCGCCGCCACAGGGCCAGCCCCGCCCGCAGCACGATCCGGTTGAGCCGGTGCGGCCAGCCCCGCTCAGCGCCTGGCAGCACCAGCGGCGACCAGACCCAGAGGCCGGGACGGACCCGGCGGGGGGGACGCAGTCCGTGCCGCAACCGCTGCAGCACCCGGCCCAGGTCGGCGCTGCCGGCCCGCAGCGGCCGCAGCCCCAGAGATTCGACATACAGCACCCGATGCCCCAGTTCGGCCAGGGTGCAGGCCACGTGCTGCTTGTTGGTCCAGAGGGGATGATCCCAGTCGGCCGTGGACAGCAGGGTGATGTCGGCCATCCACCGCCGCGGCTCGCTGCGATGTTAACGAGTGTCCACCGCTTGAGGTGCCGGTTGAGGTGACGGGAGGTGTCTCCCTAGTCTCAGGGGCATGACCCAGCCCATCCCCATCTTCATCGGCTACGACCCGCGCGAGCGCTGTGCCACGAACGTGCTGATCGACAGCCTGTTCCAGCACGCCTCGGCGCCCCTGGCGCTGACGCCGATGGTCACCCCGCAGCTGGAGGGCATCGGCCTGTTCAAGCGCGAGCGGGATCCCAAGCAGGCCACCGCCTTCTCCTTTACCCGCTTCCTGGTGCCGTATCTGATGGGCTATCAGGGCTGGGCGATCTTCATGGACTGCGACATGCTCTGCCGCGGTGACATCGCTGAGCTGTGGGCCCAGCGCGATGACCAGTACGCGGTGATGTGCGTGCAGCATGAGCACAAGCCCATCGAGACGCGCAAGTTCCTCAACGAGCCCCAGACCCCCTATCCCAAGAAGAACTGGAGCTCGCTGATGCTGCTCAACTGCAGCCGCTGCCAGGCCCTCACCCCCGATTACGTCAACACCGCCACCGGTCTGGAGCTGCATCGCTTCCACTGGCTGGAGGGCGACCATGAGATCGGGGCCATCCAGGGACGCTGGAACCACCTGGTGGATGTGCAGGAGCCGGCGGAAGCCGAGGGTTCGCCCCTGCTGCACTGGACCCTGGGCGGGCCCTGGTTCCGGGAGCAGCGCACCATGGGCGGCGTTCTGGCGGCGGAGTGGTTCAGCGCCCGGGACGACGCGATGCGGCTGTGGGATTGACGGCCGCGGGCGTCAACGCTGGGCCGCCTGCGGCCGATGCTGAGCCGCCTGCGGCGGCGTCCCAGCTCGCCTGCGGCATCTGCGCCCTGCATGGCGATGCCGCCGCGTTGGCCCGCGATCGGATCTGGCAGGACGCCACCTGGCTGCTGCGCCACCATCCGGCGCCGGCGCCCCTGGCCGGCTGGTTGCTGCTCGACAGCCGCCGCCACCTGGGCGGTCCGGCCGACTTCGAGGCCGCGGAGGCTGCGGCTTTCGGGCCGGTGCTGCAGCGGGCCTCGGCCCTGGTGCGTTCCCTCACCGGCTGCCAGCGGGTCTACGCGATCGCCTTCGGTGAGGGGGCGCGCCATCTGCACCTGCACCTGATCCCGCGCCATGCCGACGATCCGGCCAGTGAGGCCTGGAAAGCGGCCGATCTGTACCGCGCCGTGGCCGCGGGCCAGCGTCCTGCCGCCGACCCGGCTGTGGTGGCGCATCTGGTGGCGCGAGGGCGGCAGCTGACGGCGGCCTGGTGAGCTCCCAGCCCGCCGCCGCCAGCCGGATAGGCTCCGGCCCGTCAGGCAGGAGCGAGTGACATGCGTTTCGTGGTGGCGGTGCCGGCCCGGCTCGAATCGTCGAGGCTGCCGAACAAGGTGATGGCCGACATCGGCGGCCGGCCGATGCTGCAGCGGGTGCTGGAGCGCTGCGGCCTGGCGCGCCGGCCGGCGGCGGTGGTGCTCTGCACCGACAGCGAGGCGCTGATCGAGCGGGCGGCGGCCTGGGGCTTTCCCGCCCTGCTGACGGCGGCGGCCTGCAGCTCCGGCAGCGACCGCATCGCTTCGGTGGTGGACCGGATGGTGGCCCTCGCCGGTGGTGGCCCCGAGGACCATGCCGACACCGTGATCCTCAATGTGCAGGGCGATCAGCCGTTCATCGATCCCGCCACCATCGATGCCATGGCCAAGGTGTTTGAGCAGCGCCAGCCGGTGCCCGAGGTGCTCACGCCGGTGTATCGCATGGGTCCCGACAAGGTGCATGACCCGAATGTGGTCAAGACCTTGGTGAGCGCCGATGGCCGCGCGCTCTATTTCTCGCGCTCCGCCATTCCCCACGTGCGCGGCGTGGATCCGGCCGACTGGCACGCCCACGCTCCCTACTGGGGCCACGTCGGCATTTATGGCTACCGGGCTGATGTGCTGGCCCGCTGGCCCCACCTGCCCCTCTCCCCCCTGGAGGAGATCGAGAAACTGGAGCAGTTGCGCCTGCTGGAGGCGGGGATCGGCATCGGCACCTTTGCGGTGGAAGGCGAATCCCTGTCGGTGGACACGGCCGCCCATCTCGAGCAGGCCCGCCGGATGGCCGACGCGGAGCAGCCGCCGGCCTGAGCGCCGCGGACACGCCGCCCCACCGGCCTCCGGGCCACCGTCAGGCTGCAGGGAGCCGGGGGCAACAAGGGGGGCGGCAGCCCGACCGGCCGGCTTTGCCTCAGCCGCTGGTCAGGCCGGCCTGCACCAGATCGTGCAGCCGCAGCAGCCCCTGCATCCGCTGGTCGGCCGCCACCACCGGCAGCACGCTGATCGCCTTGCGCCGGTTGCGCTCCATCTGCGCCAGGGCCTCGATCGCCAGGGTGTCGTCGCTGATCGTGATCGGATCGACCGTCATCAGATCGGCCGCCGTCAGTCCGCTCCAGGTGTCGGCGCCATGGGTCTGCAGCGCCCGCCGCAGGTCGCCGTCGGTGATCAGGCCATGCAGCCGATCCCGGGCCGGGTTGCCGCTCACCCAGCAGGCCCCCACCCCATCGGCGGTGAGGTGGGCGATCACCTCGGGCAGGGGGGTGCTGGGCTGCAGCGGCGCCAGCCGCCCCACCGGCACCATCAGGTCGGCGGCGGTGAGGGTGAGCTGTTTGCCCAGGGAGCCGGCGGGGTGGTTGAGGGCGAAGTCCTGCGGCGAGATGCCGCGGCGCTCCATCCACACCGCCGCCAGGGCATCGCCGATCGCCATCGCCACGGCGGTGCTGGCGGTGGGGGCCAGGTTGAGGGGGCAGACCTCCCGGTCCACCGAGCCATCGAGCACGACGTCGCAGCCCCGGGCGAGCGAGGAGTCGATCCGGCCCACCAGGGCGATGCGGCCGGTGCCCCGTCGCCGCAGGTGGGGCAGGATCTCCAGCAGCTCCTGGGTCTCGCCGCTGTTGGAGAGCAGCAGGGTTACGTCGTCGCTGGCCACCACCCCGAGGTCGCCGTGCAGGGCATCGAGGGGGTTGAGGTAGATCGCCATCAGGCCGATCGAAGAGAAGGTGGCGGCGATCTTGCGCGCCACGATGCCGCTCTTGCCCACGCCGGTGATCACCAGCTTGGCGCGGCCATCGGCGCAGCGCTCCAACAGCTGCAGGGCCGCTTCCACCTGGTCGGCGTCGAGGCGGCGGGCGCTGGCCGCGATGGCGGCGGCCTCCTCCTCCAGGCAGCGGGTGAGGGCAGACAAGGACGAGCTCCGGGATGATGCGGCCATTCTCACCGTGCCGCTCCCGTGCACTCCCCGAGCCCACCCTCCGTGGAGTCCCTGCCGGGCCTTCCCCCTTCGCTGCTGCCGCTGCTGCGGGCGGTGGCCGGTGCCGAGGGGCTCGCCCTGGTGGGTGGTGCGGTGCGCGATCTGCTGCTGCACCGCGTCCACAACGATCCCTGGCTCGGGGTCCCCGACCTCGATCTGGTGGTGGAGGGGCCGGCCGCTGGGGGGCCGCCCCCGGATTCCGCCAGTGCGGAGGCCCCGGCCCACCGCTTCGTCCGCCGCCTGCAGCGGCGGCTGCCGCCCGAAGCCGTGCTGTATGTGCAGGAGCACGGCGCCTACGGCACGGTGGAGCTGGAGCTGCAGCTGCCGGAGGGGCCCTGGCTGTTCGATCTGGCCAGCGCCCGGCGCGAGACCTACCCCGAGCCGGGGGAGAACCCGGTGGTGCGCTTCGGGTCCCTGGTCGACGACCTGGCCCGCCGGGATTTCTCGATCAATGCCATGGCCCTGCGCCTGAGCGACGACGGCGCCCTGCTCGATCCCCATGGGGGCCTGGCGGATCTGGCCGCCAGACGGCTGCGCTTCCTGCATCCCGCCAGCGTCCGCGACGACCCGACCCGGGTGGTGCGGGGAGCCCGCTATGCCGCCCGGCTGGGCTTCGAGCTGGCGCCCGATGACCGTCGCCAGGTGGCCAGCACCCTGGCGGCTTGGCCCTGGGCCTGGCGGCCGGGGGATCCCGCTGCCGCGGCACCGCCGGCCCTGGCCACCCGGCTGCGGATGGAGCTCGAACTGCTGCTCGAACGGGAGGCCTGGCCCCGCGCCCTGGCCGCGCTCCAGGACTGGGGTGGGCTGCTGCTGCTGGATCGGGCGCTGCAGAACGACCGGCACTGGCCCGTGCGCCTGCGCCGGGCTGCCCGCCTGGGTTTGCCGCTGCTGCCCGCCCTGCTCGCCGGCGCCAGCGATCCCCTGGCGTTGGCCGAGCGCCTGCAGCTTCCCCATCGCCAGCATCGGCTGCTGGCCCGCTTTTTGCAGCTGCGGCGGCTGGTGGAGCAGCACCGCGCCGCCGGCCGTCTGCCTGGCAGCCCCGCGGCCTGGTGCAGCCTGCTCGAGGGCCCCGGCGTGGCGCCCGAAGCGGTGGCCCTGGCCCTGGCGGCCGGGCTGTCGCCCCGGCGGCCCCTGTTGCGCTGGTGGCTGCGCTGGCGGCATCTGCGCTCGCCCCGTTCCGCCGCCGAGCTGATCGCCGCGGGCTTCAGCCCGGGGCCCGCGCTGGGGGAGCGTCTGCGTGCCCTGCGGGCGGAGCGGCTGGAGCAGGAGCGGCTCTGAGGACCACGCAACAGGCTGATCCCGGGAGGGCCACCTCCGGAGCCGGCTGACAACCGCCCCGCCATGGGGCGGCTGGCTGGCCCCGGCGCGGGGCCTGGATCGGTGCTGGGACGGCCCGCTCGGCTGCGGCAGCAGCGCTGGCGCCGCCGGGTTCAGTCGCGGTAGCCGCGCGGGTTGGCCTGCTGCCAGGCCCAGCCATCGCGGCAGCAGTCCGCCAGCGAGCGCCTGGCCTGCCAGCCCAGGCGCCGCCGGGCTGCGCTGGGATCGGCGATGCTCACGGCGGAGTCGCCGCAGCGGCGGTCGGCGGCGACCCAGGGCAGCGTGCGGCCGCTGGCGGCCTCGAAGGCCCGGATCACCTCCAGCACGGAGTGGCCGCAGCCGGTGCCGAGATTGAGGGTGAGGCACTGGGGTGGTTCCTGCTCCAGCAGGCTGAGGGCCGCGCGGTGCCCCTCGGCCAGATCCATCACATGGATGTAATCGCGCACGCCGGTGCCGTCGGTGGTGGGCCAGTCGCAGCCATACACCTCCAGCCGCTGCCGCCGACCCACCGCCACCTGGCTCAGTAGGGGGAACAGGTTGTTGGGCACCCCGGCGGGGTCTTCGCCGATCCGGCCGCTGGGGTGGGCGCCCACGGGGTTGAAGTAGCGCAGGCAGGCGATCCGCCAGCCCGGTTCGCTGGCGGCCAGTTCCGTCAGCAGCTGTTCGACGGCCGCTTTGGTGGTGCCGTAAGGATTGATCGGCTGCACCGGTGCGCCCTCATCGATCGGGATCCGTTCGCAGCGGCCGTAGAGGGTGGCGCTGCTGCTGAACACCAGGGTGCGGCAGGCCCGTTCGGCCATCGCCTGGAACAGCCGCAGGCTGCCCAGCACGTTGACATCCCAGTAGCGGAGGGGTTGACGCACCGATTCCGCCACCGCCTTGAGGCCGGCGAAGTGCAGAACGGCGTCGATCGGGGCCGTGGCGAAGGCCGCATCCAGATCCGCAGCTCGGCGGACATCCCCGGTGATCAGCTGCAGCTCCACCCCCCCCCGCTCGCCGGCCCGCCAGCGTCCGCTGCCGTCGGGCCGCCAGTCGCGCAGGTCCGCCAGCTCCGCCACCCGGCGGATGGCCTCCGGGCGGCTATTGCTGAAGTCATCGAGCACCACCAGGGAGCGGCCGCTGCGCAGCAGCTCCAGGCAGGCATGGCTTCCCAGGAATCCCGCTCCCCCCGTGACCAGCACCGTGGCGCCGGATTCGTCTGCCATCCCGCCGCGACCGCCGGTCCTGCCCCTGAGGTTAGAGATCGATGCGCAATGCCATCACGGCATCTGCCCGCTGCGATGGGAGAAAACAGCGGCAGGGGCGGTAACCTCGCCGCTTAAGAGTCCGGGTCTGCCACGCTCATGGTTTCCGTCCCCACACCGGTGCGCTCCATCTGCTGCATCGGCGCCGGATACGTGGGTGGACCCACCATGGCGGTGATCGCCGATCGCTGTCCCGATATCCAGGTCACGGTCGTTGACCTCAATGAACAGCGGATCGCCTCCTGGAACGATCACGACCTCTCCCGCTTGCCGGTCTATGAACCAGGCCTTGATGGGGTGGTGGGCCGGGCCCGGGGCCGCAACCTGCATTTCAGCACCGAAGTCGACGCTGCCATCGCGGCGGCGGACATGGTGTTTCTGGCCGTGAACACCCCGACCAAGACGCGTGGCATTGGCGCCGGCCAGGCCAGTGACCTGCGCTGGATCGAGGCGTCCGCCCGCCAGGTCGCGGCATCCGCCCGGGGGCACACGATCGTGGTCGAGAAGAGCACACTGCCCGTGCGCACGGCCGAGACCGTGACCGCCATCCTCGGGGCGGCCCAGGCCGATGGCGGTGGCAAAAGCTTTTCGGTGCTCTCCAACCCCGAGTTCCTGGCGGAGGGCACGGCCATCGCCGATCTCGAGTCACCCGACCGGGTGCTGATCGGTGGCGAGGAGGCCAGTGCGATCGAAGCCCTGGCCTCGGTCTACGGCCAGTGGGTTCCCGACGAGCGCATCCTGCGCACCAATGTCTGGAGCAGCGAGCTCTCCAAACTCACGGCCAATGCCTTCCTGGCCCAGCGCATCTCGTCGATCAATGCCATCGCTTCACTGTGTGAGGCCACGGGTGCCGACGTGCGCGAGGTGGCGCGGGCGATCGGCACCGACTCGCGTATCGGTCCGAAGTTCCTGCAGGCTGGTCCGGGATTCGGTGGCAGCTGCTTTCAGAAGGACATCCTCAACCTGGTCTATCTCTGTCGCCACTACGGGCTCGATGAACCGGCGGCCTACTGGGAGCAGGTGGTCACCCTCAACACCTGGCAGCAGCAGCGCATCGCCCGGCTCGCCGTCCGCAACCTGTTCGGCACCGTCACCGGCAAGCGGCTGGCGGTCCTCGGTTTCGCTTTCAAAGCCGACACCAACGACACCCGCGAGGCCCCCGCGATCCGCATCTGCCGCGATCTGATCGAAGAAGGCGCCACCCTGGCGATCGTGGATCCGAAGGTGGACGCCGACCAGATCTCCCGCGACCTGGGCACCGCCCCCAGTCCTGCCTCGGCCTCCCTGAGCGGCGACGGGGGCTGGATCCATGCCGCCACTGCCGAGGAGGCGGCCCAGGGCGCCGATGCCGTGCTGATCCTCACCGAATGGTCGGCCTACCGCCAGCTCGACTGGGGTGCGCTCGCGGCGGTGATGCGTCGGCCGGCCTGGTTGTTCGATGCCAGGGCGGTGGCCGACGCTGCCGCAGCCCGGTCGGCAGGGCTTAATGTCTGGCGCGTCGGGGAAGGTTGAAGCAATGACACGTCTGCGCAATCTCGTGACCGGCGGAGCCGGTTTCCTCGGCTCGCATCTGATCGATCGGCTGATGAATGCCGGCGAAGAGGTCATCTGCCTCGATAACTATTACACCGGTCGCAAGGACAACATCCGCCACTGGCTGGGTCATCCGAGCTTCGAGCTGATCCGCCATGACGTCACCGAGCCGATTCGCCTCGAGGTGGATCGGATCTGGCACCTGGCTTGTCCTGCTTCGCCGGTGCATTACCAGTTCAACCCGATCAAGACGGCCAAGACCAGCTTCCTCGGCACCTACAACATGCTGGGCCTGGCGCGGCGGGTGGGTGCCCGGTTGCTGCTCGCCAGCACCAGTGAGGTCTATGGGGATCCCGAGGTGCATCCCCAGCCGGAGAGCTACCGCGGTTGCGTCAACACCATCGGCATTCGCTCGTGTTACGACGAGGGCAAGCGCATCGCTGAAACCCTTTGCTTCGACTACCAGCGCATGCACAACACCGAGGTCAGGGTGATGCGCATCTTTAATACTTACGGGCCCCGCATGCTGCCTGACGACGGCCGTGTCGTCAGCAATTTCATTGTGCAGGCGCTCAAGGGTGAGCCCCTCACTCTCTATGGCGATGGCAGTCAGACACGCTCCTTCTGCTATGTCGAAGATCTGATCGATGGCATGATCCGGCTGATGAACGGCAGTCACACGGGGCCGATCAACATCGGCAACCCCGGTGAGTTCACGATCCGTCAGCTGGCCGAACTGGTACGGGATCGCATCGACCCCTCCCTGGCCCTGACCACCCGCCCCCTGCCTCAGGACGATCCCCTCCAGCGTCAGCCGGTGATCGATCTGGCGCGCCGGGAGCTCGGCTGGGAGCCCAAGGTCTCGCTTGAGCAGGGCCTGGAGCCCACGATCGCCTACTTCCGGCAACGGCTGCAGCAGGGCCTCTGACGTCGCCCGTCGCGCCCGGCCCTGGGCAGCGTTCCGCCCTGCCCGGGGCCCATCAACCGGCACACTGGGTAGCTGACGTCAGCCGTGATCCTTGGAATCGCTCCAGAGCCTGCGCGGCATGGTCGATCTGCTGCCCGGCGACACCGCCCAGTGGCAGGCGATTGAAACCATCGCCCGAGAGCATTTCCGCCGGGCCGGTGTGCATGAGATCCGCACGCCCCTGCTGGAGGTCACCGAACTGTTCGCCCGCGGCATCGGTGAGGCCACCGATGTGGTGGGCAAGGAGATGTACACCTTCCTGGATCGGGGCGATCGCAGCTGCACCCTGCGTCCCGAAGGCACCGCCTCGGTGGTGCGGGCCGCGATCCAGAACGGGCTGCTGAGTCAGGGTCCGCAGCGCCTCTGGTACGGCGGTCCGATGTTCCGCTACGAGCGGCCCCAGGCCGGACGGCAGCGCCAGTTCCACCAGATCGGTCTGGAGATGCTCGGTTTCGCCGATTCTCGCAGCGATGTGGAGGCGATCGCCATCGCCTGGGATCTGCTCGCCGATCTCGGTCTGTCGGGCCTGACCCTGGAGCTGAACAGCCTGGGCACGCTCGAGGACCGGCAGCGCTACCGGGCGGAACTGGTGGCCTGGCTGGAGGCCCATCGCGAGGCGCTCGATCCCGATTCCCAGCAGCGGATCAGCACCAATCCCCTGCGGGTCCTCGACAGCAAGAACCCGACCACCCAGGAGCTGCTGGCGGGAGCCCCCACCCTGGCCGATGCCCTGGCCGGTGACAGCCACGAACGGTTCGCCCGCGTGCGCGAGGGGCTGGAGGCCCTGGCCATTCCCTTTGCGCTCAATCCAAGGCTGGTGCGCGGTCTCGACTACTACGGCCATACGGCCTTCGAGATCACCAGCAACCAGCTCGGCGCCCAGGCGACCGTCTGCGGGGGCGGCCGCTATGACGGTCTGGTGCAGCAGCTGGGTGGATCGGCCACGCCGGCCATCGGCTGGGCGATCGGTCTGGAACGGCTGGTGCTGTTGCGGCGCCAGATCGACAGCCCGGCCCAGCCCCAGGCCCCGGATCTCTACATCGTCAGCCGTGGCGAGGCGGCCGAAGCCCTGGCCCTGCCCCTGGCCCGCCGTTGCCGGGCTGCCGGTCTGGCGGTGGAGCTCGACCTCAGTGCCGCCGCCTTCGGCAAGCAGTTCAAGCGGGCGGATCGCAGCGGTGCCCGCTGGGCTGCGGTGATCGGGGATCAGGAAGCCGCCGAGGGGGTGGTGCGCCTCAAGCCGCTGCGCAGCGATGGACCGGAGCCGGCCGGGACCGCCGCAGCGGAGGAGCGGCGGCTCAGTCCGCAGCAGCTGGTGGCGTTCCTGGCTGCGGCCTGACTCCGCCCCTGCCCCTGTGACCCCTGGGGCTGGTCGCGATCCGCTGGCGGGCCGGCCGGCAACCGCCCGGCTGCAGGCGTTCAGACAAACAGCTGCAGACAAAAAAAGTGGGCCCTTTCGAGCCCACCTGCTGAATTCTGCCGTTGCGGCGGAGAGGGGATCGACTCAGGCCGAACCCACGCCGACGTAGGAGCCGTAGAAGAACAGACCGACAACAAAGATCACCGCCATGCCGCCGGCAGTGGCCACCAGCCAGAGGGGAAGAACACCCTCGGTCCAGCGGCTCTTCCAGGCGACCGCAGGGCGGCCATCGGGGAGGCGATCAGGGATCCGGCCGTCAGGCAGATTGGATTTCTTGCCACTCATGATGGAAGTCTCCCGCTCAGTTGAAGAAGTAGCTGGTGAACAGCACGCCGATCACGAAGATGAACAGCAGGCCCAGATAGAGGCTGGTGCGGTTCAGTTCAACCGGCAGGTTGTTGGGGTTCTGGTTGCGTTGCAGGCCCATGGTCTCAGCGGCGAACGAACTGCATGGCGGCCAAGGCTCCCAGGAAGAAGACCGTGGGGATGCCGAGGGCGTGGACGGACAGCCAGCGCACCGTGAAGATCGGGTAGTTGCGCGGCGTGGTGGGGGCTGGGGTCTGGGTCATGGCTTATTTCAGGCGCTGGTCAAGCTGGCTCTTGGCGTCGTAACGCTGGCTCACGACAGGAGCCTTGGCCTCCTGGGCCTGGAAGTAGGCATCGGGCCGCGGCGTGCCGAAGGCGTCGTAGGCGAGGCCCGTGGACACGAACAGGAAGCCGGCCAGGAAGATGGCGGGCAGGGTCACTGCGTGGATGACCCAGTAGCGGATGCTCGTGATGATTTCGAAGAACGGGCGTTCTCCGGTAGAGCCGGCGGCCATGGCAGGAAGCGTTCAGCTCGGCGATCCTAGGGGGCGGGGAGCCCCCACGGCCCGGTGGCCGCGGGGTTGGTTACACAGGGACGCAGAGCCCGGCGGAGCGTCCCGGCATCGCCCGTGGGATCAGCCCACCCAGCGCAGCAGGGTTCCGCGCTCACCCAGCACGAAGCCCTTGCCATCCGGCAGGAAGCTGATGCGGGTGAAATTGGAGGGCTGCTCGGCGCCCACCGGATCCCGGGTCCAGCTGCTGCCGCCGTCGGCGCTGCTGATCAGGGTGCCGCTGCCGCCACCGCTCCAGATGCCGCCGCGCGGGTCCCAGGCCAGGTCGAGATAGCCGAAGCCGTTGGTGATCGGGATCACGGCCTTGCCCCAGTCCTCGGGATTGCCGGCATCGGGGTTGAAGCGCAGCTGGGCCCCACGGGCCACCATCCACAGGCGCCCGTCGGGCTGGAAGCCCATGGCTTGCAGCCGTTGGCTGCTCACCCGCTGGTGCACTTGCCAGGTGGGCTGCCCGGGGGACCAGGTCGCGAAGAAGTTGCCCAGGCTGCTGACGCTCACGTAGCTGCCATCGCCGGCGCGGCGCAGGTCGCGCACCGCGCCGGCGGCGTCTGTCACCAGCGACTGCCAGCTCGAGCCGGCGTCGTCGGTGCGGTAGATCGCTCCCACATTGGTGGCCAGCTCCGCCGTCTTCGGCCCGAGAGCTGTCACCAGGTAGGGCTCACCGGGCAGCTTCGTGTCCAGGAACAGCCGACTCCAGTTCTGGCCGGCGTCGGTGCTGTGCAGCAGCAGGCCCGGCTGGCCGACGATCCAGCCTTCACGGCCCTTGAAGTCGATGCTGATCAGACGGAAGTTCTCTTCCTCGGGCAGCTCGAGCGCCCGCTCCTGCCAGCTGGCGCCGCCATCGGAGGTTTCGAGGATCAGGCGGTTGCTGCCCACCAGGAAGCCGTGGTCGGCATCGGTGAAGGCGACATCGAGGGGGTTGGAGCGGGTGGCCAGGGGGACCGCCTGCCAGGGGCTGGCGGTGGTGGCCGGCAGGCCGGTGGTGACGCAGCCGCCGAGGCCGAAGCTGAGCACGACCGTCAGGGCGACCGGCAGAAGGGACGCGAGCAGGCGTCGCAGGGACGGGGGCAGCATCAGCGCAGGGAGTACAGGGAAAGGAAGAAGGCGATGGCCAGGGCGAAGGCACTGAAGATCAGCACGTTCTTCTGGCCGGGGGTGAGCCGGTTGACCCCGAAGCCGAAGTCGAGGTTCTCCTCGAATCCGCTGGGTTTGTTGCGGGGGCCGATGTCCTGGAAGGCCCCCACCTTGCTGCGGCACACCGGACAGCGGAAGGACACCACATCGAGATCGGTGAACGGGGTGCCGGGCATGATCCCGAGCTTCCGCACGCCCTCCTCGGGGTCATAGACGTATCCGCAGCTGCGGCATTCGAAGCGGTGGTCCGCCGGGTCGTCCGTCGGCTCATCCGCCGGGCTCGCCTCAGGGGCGGCGTCCGCGGTCGGCTCGGCTGTCGAGTCGAGGCCTGGATCCGCGGCCGGATCGGGGGCCGGTTCGGCGCTGGCGCCGGCGGTGTCCAAGGGAGCGTCGCTGCTCATCCAGTGACCGGGCAGGGGTGGGCGAACTCTATCGATGCCGCCCCTGCCCCCCGGGGCCTTCGTCCGCGCACCCCCAGCCGCCAGGCATGGATGCCAGACTGCGCGCCTGCCTGGGCCCGCTCCGCATGTTCGTGCTCTCCGGCTACGACGCCTTCCTCGGTTTCCTGCTGATCTCGGCAGCGGTACCGGTGCTGGCGCTGGTGGCCAACAAACTGCTGTCACCGAAGAGTCGTCAGGGCGAGCGGGAGCTCACCTATGAATCCGGCATGGAGCCGATCGGCGGAGCCTGGATTCAGTTCAACATCCGTTATTACATGTTCGCCCTGGTCTTCGTCATCTTCGATGTCGAGACCGTGTTTCTCTATCCTTGGGCTGTCGCCTTCCATCGACTGGGCCTGTTGGCCTTCGTCGAGGCCCTGATCTTCATTTTCATCCTGGTGATCGCCCTGGCCTATGCCTGGCGCAAGGGCGCGCTTGAGTGGAGCTGAACCGCACCATGACACTCACTCCTTCCGAATCCCCCTCCGTCGCCGCCCTGCGCGATCTGCGCGCGGCCAGCTGCGCTCCCGTCGGCGCTCCCCAGGTCACCTCCGATCTATCGGAGAATGTGATTCTCACCAGCCTCGATGACCTGCACAACTGGGCTCGCCTGAGCAGCCTCTGGCCGCTGCTCTATGGCACGGCCTGCTGTTTCATCGAGTTCGCCGCCCTGATCGGCTCCCGCTTCGACTTCGACCGCTTCGGCCTGGTGCCGCGCTCCAGTCCGCGCCAGGCGGATCTGCTGATCGTGGCCGGAACGGTGACCATGAAGATGGCCCCCGCCCTCGTGCGTCTGTACGAGCAGATGCCTGAGCCCAAGTATGTGATCGCCATGGGGGCCTGCACGATCACCGGCGGCATGTTCTCCGCCGACTCCACCACCGCCGTGCGCGGCGTCGACAAGCTGATCCCGGTGGATCTCTATCTGCCCGGCTGTCCGCCCCGGCCGGAGGCGATCTTCGACGCGGTGATCAAGCTGCGCAAGAAGGTGGGTGACGAACGGCTGGCGGAGCGGGGGCAGCGTCTGCCCACCCACCGTTATTTCACCGTTCCCCACAGCCTGCGGCCCGTTGAGCCGATCGTCGATGGCCGCTACCTGCGGGCAGAGACCCAGCAGGCTGCCCTGGCGGCTGCCGCGGGTCTGCCGATGACGGCCGCCGCACCATCGACCCAGGCCGAGCCTGCCGCCCCCGCCGCTTCTTCCACCGATGCCTGAGGACACCCCCGCCCAGCCCGCCGCCGCGATTGAGGCGCCCCCGGCACCCGGCCCCGTCAGTGCGTGGCTGAGCTCCCAAGGCTTTGAGCACCAGGTGCTCCCGGCCGATCACCTCGGCGTCGAGGTCCTCGGGGTTGAGGCGCTGTTCCTGCCGCTCGTGGCCACGGCTCTCAAGGCCACCGGTTTCGACTATCTCCAGTGCCAGGGGGGCTACGACGAGGGGCCCGGCGGACGCCTGGTCAGCTTCTATCACCTGGTCAAGTTGGCTGCCCTGGCCGATCGCGTCGCGCCCGCTGGCGCTCCGGCTGGCAGCGGTTCGGCGCTCCCGGCCGATGCCCGACCGGAGGAAGTGCGCCTCAAGGTGTTTCTGCCCCGCGATGGTTCCCTGCAGGTTCCCAGCCTGTATGGACTGTTCCGCGGCGCCGACTGGCAGGAGCGCGAAACCTTCGACATGTTCGGCATCGTCTACGAGGGGCATCCCCATCCCAAGCGTCTGCTGATGCCGGAGGACTGGAAGGGCTGGCCCCTGCGCAAGGACTACGTCCAGCCCGATTTCTACGAGATGCAGGACGCCTACTGAGCCGAGGGGCGGAGTGGCGCCAGCGCTTCATTCCGCCTGGATCGCCTGGCGTTGCTGCCACAGCTGCTCCAGGCGTCGGCGGTAGGCGGCACCCGCCCTCGCTGCGGAGAACTGCTGCCGGTAGTGCTCCTGCACGGCCTCCGGAACGGGCCCCCGGTCGTGTCGCAGCTGCGCCACCCGCTGCATGGTCGCGGTGGCCGCCTCCAGATCGGGATCGGCCCAGACCATGCCCTGAGAGTGGGGATACTCTCCCGGCTGAACCGGAACCAGGCGATAGGGGATGGGATGGGCCAGGGGGCCGGTGCAGAAATCGGTGTTGCCGCCATAGTTCGTGGCGATCACATCGAGGCCCAGCTGCAGCGCTTCGGCCAGGCCCATCCCCAGTCCCTCGCTGCGATGCAGTGACACAAAGACATCACAGCAGGCAAACAAGGCCAGCAGCGATCGGCGTTCGAGATCGGCTTCGACGATCGTGATGCGCGGATCGTTGGCCGCCGCCTGCTTGAGGCTCTCCCACAGCGGTTCCGGGGTGTGGGGCGGGAATGTCTTGATCAGCAGCCCCACCTTGGCTGCGGCTTCGTTGCTGCCTGCAAAGGCCCGCTGGAAGCTGCTGAGCACAGCCTGGGGGTTCTTGCGGGCGATGGTGGAGTTGAGGTCGAAGACGAAGCTGAAGATCACGGCCTCCGGATCGAGGCCGTAGTCAGCGCGCGTCTGCTGGCGATGCTCCGCCAGGGTCTGGAGCTCCGAGCCGCCGCCGAGGTCCATCACCACCGGCATCGGCACGATCGGAGGCGTGTCGTTGCTGCTGATGCCGGAGCGGGTCCGTCGCTGGCGGGCACTCTCCAGGGCCTGGCGGATGATGGCGGTGCAGGGCCAGTATTCATCCGCCAGGTCCAGGCTGTTGGTGAGCGCAACAGGCCACTCCTCCATTTCCCAGAACCAGGTGGCGATCGAATAGATGCCCGCATCCGCTGCCCGTCTGTGCAGCACCACCTGCTGCAGATGGCTGTCGGCGGTCATGCAGAAGAGGTTGAAGGCATAGGGAAGTGGTTGGTCGTCGGGCAGGATTTTGTCTTCGAGCAACCGGTCGTGATCTGAGGATCCATTGGCCACCGGAACATTGACCACGACATACGGAATCTCGGCCGCTTGCAGCGCCCGCGCCATCATCCGCACGTATTCGCCGAGGCCGAAGACATTGAAGGCATGGCCGATCAGATTGACACCGAAGGGCCTGAGCTCCCGCTGCTCGTGCTGGCTCGCCTCCAGCTGGCGGTCGGCTTCCAGCAGGTGGGGTGGTGCCTGTGTTCGCCACCAGCGGATAAAGGCCGGCGTGCGCAGGGCCAGTGGGAAACGGATCTGTAAACTCGGGTTGTTCAGCCAGTAGAGACAGGCGAACAGGGGCAGCTGAACTCTCTGGCGGCAGAGCTGGCTGGCGTGCCGAAGCGCTGGGGCATCGCGTAGGAAGTCGTAATGAGGGATGGCATAGGCCAGGTCGTCGATTCCGGAATCCGCGTCGATGTTGACCTGTTGGTCGGGCGTCAGCTGCTGTTGATACAACTGCAGGATCCGGGTCGTGCGGCTGGGCAGCACCCGGCGCCGAATCGCCTCGGTCTCTGCCAGAGCTCGGCGATTGAGGCGACGACTGAGTCCGCTGATCAAGGCGCGGCGATTGATCATGTCAGCCGATCCTCAGGCTGACGACCATCTTGATGCCCTTGGCGATAGCTGTGTCGTTGGTTGGGGCAATGATGTTGGCAATCGATGAGAATATCAACGCGTGAACCGATGGAATGGACGGACGATGTGAACGAATGGCGTGAGCCGAGTCCGGAAGCCAATGGCGTGAACTGACGCATCCAGACCGGCCATCATTGACGGCGAATCTTCCATTTTAACCCCGATCGCTTTCCCTTCCCCTGCCGCTGGGCGCATCGCTGTCGCCGCTGGCCGTCGCGCCGAGCGCGTGAACCGGGTGGATCAGAACCGGTGTGGCGGGTCGGTCTGAGGCATCGCTGCCGTCGGCGTCCCGACAGTCCCGCCTGCCGGAGCCTGTGGGTGCGGTCGTGCGCGGCGGCCAGCGCCGCAGTCAGCGCCGCAGTGGTGCTGGGAGGGCCTGCCATCCGCCTGGTCTGCCGACCGCTTCACCGACAGCGCCACCGTTGCCCCTGCAGCCCTGTCCCTGCCGCAGAGCTGGCCTGCGTCCAGCCTGTGACGGGCCAGGCGCGGGGCCCGCGCCCGGGGGGGGGGGGGGGCTGTCCGCAGCGGGCTGGCGGGGTGGGGGGAAGCATGGCCCGGCATCGGTAGAGTCAGCCATTCCCGACGGCCGCTTCTGCTGATGCTGACTGTTGTTGTCTGCACCTGCAATCGGCCGGAAATGCTCGAACAGGCGCTGCTTTCGCTCTCCCGTCAGACGCGAGCGGATCTGATCGCCAAGGTGATTGTTTCTGAGAACGGCGGCAACAGGGCTTCCGAAGCCGTCTGCAGCCGCTATCCGTCATTGCCGATCGAGTATTTCTATCAGGATCCTCCGCGGCCGATCACGGAGCACCTTCCCAGCCTCAAGCCGTCTGTCGATTCTCCGTTCATCGCGATCCTCCACGATGATGACTGGTGGCTGCCGGATCACGTTGACGCATCGCTCGAGGCTTTGAGGCAGGGCCATGCCGTTGCCGTCTTCTCTCATTTTGTCGAGGCGAACAGCCCCCGCCATCCGCACGTTTCCTCCTACAAGGCCCCCAGGGTGTGGGCGGCCAGTGGCTTTGATTTCAGTCGTGAGGTCATCAGCCTGACCCGGGTTCAGAACCTGTTAATTCATCTTCTCGACAGCAGTTTCCATTACTCCACTTTTGTGGGTGATACGCGCTGTTGCTGGCAGGCTCTGGAGAGCGCGCTGGCCAGCGGAAATCCCTATGACAATGATCGTACATTTCCCCTCTTTCTGCGCGAGCTGGGTCCTCTGGTGTATCGGCCGGCGGCTTCCGTCGTGGTGCGCACCCATCCCGGCCAGGACAGTCTTGACCCTGTGTATCGCGAGTCCGGCGGTCAGATGAAGGCCGCCACAACCGCCTGGATGCGAGCGTCGTTTCCTGATCTTTTTGATGCTGCTGTCGCCTATTTCCACAACCAGATGAAGCCCGGCCTGAGTGAGCAGGAGTTGAACGGGGTGATGCGCTATCTCCCCACCGAGCAACTGGTTACCCTGGTCGAGTTGTGCGGCCTTGATCTCGCTGAGGTGCTGGCTCAGCGTCTGCCGCCCACAGCTGCGACTGCCCCCAGTCCCTGGCAGGCCATGATCTTTCAGCTCAAGTGCCGGCTCAAACCGATCGTGGTCCGGTTGGCCCCGGCGCTGTCTGAGTGATGGTCTGTTCAGGCGCGCAGACCCCCGGGGCCCGCAACCCGGCCGTGCTGCCGATCAGCCTGCGGGCCTGATGTTGTGTCTGCGCATGTCCAGCCATCCCCCAGGTCGCTGGCGATCCATCATGTTGCCCGGCTCAGATGTGCTGAATCGCGCTGTCAGTCACTACTGGCACTTGACCCTGGTGTGTGCATTTGCCTGCTTCGGCTAGAGTGGAGTCAACTGTCCGCTACTGGTCTGTTGCTGCAGGCCTCTGCTTTCCAACCCGATGATCATTGTCTGTACGACTGACGACAACTATCTGCGGCATTGTGCCGCCATGCTGCGAACGTTTCGGGATCATAACCCTGAACCTGATATCAGTGTCTACATCGTCCATGGTGAGCTTGATCCCGGTGAGAGGGCCCGCTTTGTGGCTTGTCTCGGAGAGTTCCTGCCCTCTTTTTCGATGTTGCAGGTGGACCCTGCTCTGCTTGAAGGATTCCCAGTTTTTGGGCATATCACTGTCGCCACTTACTTCCGCCTGCTCTTTCCTGCGGCCCTCCCCCATGCGATCCGCAAGGTTCTGTTTCTTGATGCAGATATGGTGATCGCCGATTCTCTTCGGCCACTGTGGAATGCCAGCCTTGACAATGCGCCGGTGGCGGCGGTCCTGGATCATAGTCAGGGGCTTCATTGCGGGCGAATGGGAATCCCCTTGGACATGGGCTACTTCAATGCAGGTGTTCTGCTGATCAACCTCGAGCAATGGCGCCGGGCGGAGGTGATGCGCGATGGCCTCGCCTTCGCCAGGGATAACCCTGAAAAGATCGTTCATTGGGATCAGGATGTGCTGAATCATCTGTTCAAGGGCCGTTGGCTTCGCCTGTCTGAGCGTTTCAACGCCTGCCCCCATCTGTGGGGGTTGAATCCCAGCATTGATGCCAGCGATCAGGCCTTGAGCATGGCTGAGCGGCAGGCCCGGGATACTCCAGCCATCATCCATTTCGCCGGTGGTGGTGGCTTGGTGAAGCCGTGGAATTACAACTGCGTTCATCCCATGCGTCACCTCTATCGCCAGGCCGTTGCCCGCACCCCCTGGGCCTCCCTGCCACTGGAGTCGCAGCCCGTGCTGACCTGGACGCAGCGCCTCAAGGCCTCCCTGCGCAGCATGCGCGACAGGGTCATGGCCTGAACGGATCGCCTGGGTCCGGGGCGTTGGACCGGTGCGCCGCGGCGCCGGCGGGTGCTCCTGGCCGCCGCGGATCGCGTTGCGGCTGGTGTCCGCCCGCCGGATTCCTGCTGCCGCTGTCTTCGTGCCGGCTGGCGGCGTCTGCTGCTTGTTGGCGGCCAATCAGCTCTGCGGGTCTGCTCAGCCGTCTGTGCGCGTCCGCATGTGCTTGCGGTAGAACCGCATCACCGCCAGGGCGACACTGCGGGGATCGTGGCGCAGGGTGGCCGAGGGACGAGCCCCCTGGAGCGGGGCCAGCATCACCTCATACCCCTGGCTGCGCAGGCCGCGGCTGTCACAGCGCACCGGTTCGGCACCGCGCCGCCGGTAGCTGTCCATCAGCGGTGTTTCCTCCAGCTTCTCCTGGGCCAGCACCGCACCGAACAGCCGCTCCTCCACCCCGAGGCTGGCCAGCTGGGCTTCGATCGCCCGCAGGTGCCCGGTGACATCGAGGCCATCGGTCTCCCCGGGCTGGGTCATCAGATTGCAGACATACAGCCGCGGCGCCCGACTGCGCCGGATCGCGCTGACCAGCTCCGGCACCAGCAGGTTGGGCAGCAGCGAGGTGTAGAGGCTGCCTGGCCCCAGCACGATCAGATCGGCGTGGGCGATCGCCTCCAGGGCCCGCGGCACCGCCGGCGGCCGCTCCGGGATGCAGCCGAGCCGCACGATCGGGCTCGTCGCCTTGCCGATGCGCGATTCCCCCTCGATGCGCTCGCCGTTCTCCAGCTCGGCCCACAGGCGCACATCGGCATTGGTGGCCGGCACCACCTGGCCTTGCACCGCCAGCACCCGGCTGCTGGCCGTGATCGCCGCCTCGAGGCTGCCGGTGATGGCGGTGAGAGCCGAGAGGAAGAGGTTGCCGAAACTGTGGCCCTCCAGGCCGCTGCCGGCCCGGAAGCGGTACTGGAACAGGCGGGTCAGCAGCGGTTCCTCGGTCGAGAGGGCCGCCAGGCAGTTGCGGATGTCGCCGGGGGGCAGCACCCCCAGCTCGCGGCGCAGCACGCCGCTGCTGCCGCCGTCATCCGCCACTGTCACGATCGCCGTGATGTTGCTGCTGTAGCGCTTCAGGCCGCTCAGCAGGGTGGACAGGCCGGTGCCACCACCGATGGCGACGATGTTCGGACCGCGGTTCAGCCGTCGCTGGGCCACCAGGGCATCCACCAGGACCGTGTCCTTCTCCGGGGCGAGGGCCTGCTGGATCGTGCCGAAGCTGCGGCTCTGGCCGAGCCAGATCATGCCGCCGCCGATCACCAGCACCAGGGGGCCGGTGATGCCGCTGGGCAGCACCCGGGTCAGCTGGCCGAGGGACCAGCGCACGGTCGCCAGGATCCAGTAGATCGGTTGCAGATCCGCCCAGATCGCGGCTCCCAGCAGGGCGATCAGCAGGCCGATGCCGGAGGTGAGCACCCAGCGCTTGACCACCAGCCCCGGCTGCAGCCAGCGCACCGCCCGACGGGAACGGGTCACCAGGTCGTGGCGGTGCAGGTCGCCGCGACCGACCCAGCTGGGTCGGCTGTGGCGGTCCGCCCGGGGCCGGCGGGACTCTCTGGCTTGCGGGCCTCGGGGTGGCAAGGGCGTGGCGCCAGGACGCCGCGGACACTGCCAGAACTGTACGGATGAAACCCGGGCTGGGAAACGCCAGGATGCAATCGGCCCCCGGCCCCGTGCGGCCCGTGGTCGACCCGGCCTGACCCCGTTCCACCCCGTGGTTCTGACCCTCACGCCCCAGACCCCGTCCTCCGCGGCGGTGGCCGAGATGCGCTCCCTCAGCATGCGCTGGGGCGGCCGCGCGGTGCTCGATCAGGTTGATCTGACCCTCAACCCCGGGGAACGGCTGGTGGTGGTCGGACCCTCCGGAGCCGGCAAATCGACCATCCTGCGCCTGCTGGCCGGGTTGCTGCTGCCCAGCTCCGGCCGCCTGCTGATCCATGGCGAACCCCAGACCTACCTCCGGCTCGATCAGCTCCATCCCCCCGACGTGCGGCTGGTGTTCCAGAACCCCGCCCTGCTCGCCTCCCTCACAGTGCGGGAGAACGTCGGCTTTCTGCTTTATCGCTACAGCCGCCTCGACGAAGCCGAGATCCGACGGCGTGTCCAGGTCGCCCTGCAGGCGGTGGGTCTGGGGGGGATCGAGGAGCGGATGCCCGGCGAACTGAGCGGGGGCATGCAGAAGCGCGTCAGTTTTGCCCGCGCCCTGATCGACGATCCCGCCGACCACGGCGAGCGGGTGCCCCTGCTGCTGTTCGACGAGCCCACCGCCGGCCTCGACCCGGTGGCCTGCACCCGGATCGAGGATCTGATCGTCCGCACCACCCGGATCGCCCACGCCTCCACCCTGGTGGTCAGCCATGTGCTCAGCACGATCGAGCGCTGCGCCGAGCGGGTGGCCCTGCTCTACGACGGTCGCTTCCGCTGGCAGGGCAGCGTCGAGGAGTTCCGCCGCAGCGATAATCCATACGTGCAGCAGTTCCGCACGGGTAGTCTGCGCGGACCGATGCAGCCGGCCGAGCTCTGAGCCCATGCGACGCAGTGTCCGCGAGGCTCTTGTGGGGTTGTCCCTGTTGGCCGCTCTGGCTGGTGCGGCCGGCCTCTGGCTGTGGCTGAAGGGCATCAGCCTCTCGCGCCGCAACTGGACCATCCAGGCCAGCTTCACCGACGCCGCCGGTCTGGCGGAGCGCTCCTCGGTCACCTTCCGCGGCGTGGTGGTGGGCTCGGTGCGCCGGATCCGGGTCACCGACCAGGCTGTGGTGGCAGAGCTGGAGATCACCGATCCGCAGCTGCGCCTCGCCCGTCCCGTGGTGGCCCGGGTCGCCGCCGGCTCCCTGCTCGGGGGGGATGCGGTCGTCGCCCTGCTGAGCGGTGGTCGTGCCCTGCCGGCGGGCCTGCCGGCTCCCGCCGCCAAGAGCTGCCCACGCCAGCGCATGATCTGCAACGGTGATCTGGTGCGGGGCGTCACCTCTCCCACCCTCGACACCGTCACCGCCACGGTCCAGAAACTGCTGGATCAGGCCGATCGCCAGGGGCTGGTGGACAAGATGGTGGCGGCGACGGTGAGTTTCGAGACCACCGCCAAGGAGACGGAGAAACTCACCCGCGAGGGCCAGCAGTTCCTCAGCGAGGCCCAGGTGCTTGTTCGGCAGCTCAACGGTTCGGCTGGCAAGGTCGATCCGATCCTGTCCAATCTCAATAACGCCAGCGCCGATGCGGTTCAGGCCACCCGTGACGTGCGCCGGCTGACGGCCGCCCTCGGCAATCCCCGGACCCTGGCCGATCTGCGCACCACCCTGGCCAATGCCCGCCAGCTCACGGCCCGCTGGGAGGCCGTTGGCGGCGACGTCCAGAAGCTCAGCGGCGATCCCCGCTTCCTCGACGGCCTGCGCAGCGTCTCGGTCGGTCTGGGCCGCTTCTTCGACGAGCTCTACCCCGGCGCCGCCGGCCCGGCCCGTCCGCGGGCGGCAACGGCCCCAGGAGCCACCAGCTCAGGACCGGCCGCCGCGCGATCGTCTGCGGGTCGCCCGCCGGCTGCAGCGGCTGGTCCCCAGTCCTCCACCCCGCCCACCGGCGTCGCTGGCCGCCTGACCGATCTGTTCGCCCTGCCGCCTCCCCCCCAGCGCGGGCGGCCTCTGTCGGCCGCCGATCGCAACGAGCAGCAGCGCGGGCCCCAGCTGCCGCCCTCCAGCCGGCGCTGACGTTCCCCCGGGGGGGGAATGGCTGCCGGCCGGCGGGGGTGCCTCAGACGCTGCTGATCGCCTCCATGGCGATCGCCGCGATCGCCTGGTCACTGGCCTTGGGCAGCTGGACGTAGCGCCCACCGGCGGCTTCCGCCAGCTCGCGGCCCATGCCGCTGCCGATGAACTTGCGCTCGGTGTCGATCACCAGCAGCTTGATCCCCAGGGCCCGGTAGCGGGCCGCCACCCCCTTGACCTCCTCGCGCAGATCCACCGGCTCCTCTCCCTCCAGCAGCGGCTGACCGAGCGAGCGGCTCAGGGGCACGTTGCCGCGGCCGTCGGTGATCGCCACCACCACCACCTGGCCCAGATCCCCGGTGGCCAGGGCATTGGCCCCCACCCGCGCCGCCTGGGTGAGGCCATGGGCCAGGGGCGAGCCGCCGCCGCAGGGCATCGATTCGAGCCGCCGGCGCGCGGCGGTGATCGAGCGTGTGGGGGGCAGCAGCACCTCGGCCTGATCGCCCCGGAAGGGGATCAGAGCCACCTCATCGCGGTTCTCATAGGCCTCGGTGAGCAGTCGGATCACGGCGCCCTTGGCGCTCTGCATCCGGTTGAGGGCCATCGAGCCGCTGGCGTCCACCAGGAAGATCACAAGGGCCCCGGCCTTGCGCTGCAGCTGCTTGGCCCGCAGGTCGCCGTCCTCCACCACCACCTTGCGATGCGGCTCACGCTCGCGCCGCGCCTTTTGATACGGGGCGGCGGCCCGCAGGGTGGCGTCCACGGCGATCCGCCTCACCGGGCCCCGGGGCAGCATCGGCTTCACGTAGCGGCCGCGGCTGTCGCTGAACACCACGGCGCGGCTGCCGCTGCCGCCGCTCTTGGCCTTGGCGGCGCCGAACAGCAGCAGGTCAGGGTCGATCGCCGTGGCCTCCGGATCCAGCAGGAATTCCTCGGGGATCGAGGGCGGCGCCTCGTCCTCGGGGCTGTCCTCCTCCGGCTCCTCGGGGTCGTTGTCCTCGTCCGGGTTCGGGTCGTCCTCGGGTGCCTCGGGCTCCTCCGGCGGCTGCTCCCCCTGGGGCGGTGGCGGTGGCGGCGGCTCCATCGCCTGATCCGGATCCGGCGGCGGCAGCTGCAGCGCCCGTGGGGCGATCACCAGGCGCACGGCCACCTGCAGGTCGTCGGCCTCCACCCGGTCGCGGCCGCTGAGGGCGGCGTGGGCGCGGGCCACCCGCACGGCGTAGAGCTCGCTGCGGTGGCCCTCCACTCCGCCCCGGATCGCTTCGTTGACCAGGTAGGCGATCTGCTCGCGGCTGATGCTCACATCCGGCAGCCACTGACGGGCCAGCAGCAGCTGGGTCGCCAGGGCGTCGGTCTCCTCCTGCCAGCGGGCGCCGAAGGTCTCGCTCGATTCGGCGTGACCGAGGGCGCTGCGGGTGATCTCCACCCGCTGATCGAGTTCCAGCACCTGGTTGGCCGACAGGGCGATGGCGAAGCGATCGAGCAGGTGGTCGCGCACCGCCCCCTCCTCGGGGTTGTAGGTGGCGATCAGCAGGCAGCGGCAGGGATGGGAGAGGCTGAGGCCCTCGCGTTCGATCCGGTTCTCGCCGCTGCCGATGGCGGCCAGCAGCAGGTTGGTGATGTTGTCGTCGAGCAGGTTGAGCTCATCGACGTAGAGGACCCCCCGGTGGGCCTCGGCCAGCAGGCCGGGCTGGAACACCGGGCTTCCGGCCGCCAGGGAGGCGGCGACATCGACCGAACCGAGCAGTCGGTCTTCGGTGACCCCCAGGGGCACCTGTACGAAGGGCGCCGGGATCACCCGGGTGGGCAGCAGGCTCCTGGGTGCGTCGCCGTCCGGATCGCCCCCGAGGGCCAGGATCCGGCGCCGGGCACCGTCGTCCCATTCCTCCGGCCGCTGCGGGTCGAGATTGCGACCGACCGTCTGGGTGCCGAGGTCGAGCACGTCGATCGGCGGCAGCAGGGCGTGCAGGCCGCGGGCCAGCACCGATTTGCCGGTGCCCCGGCCCCCGGCGATCACGACACCGCCGAGGCCCGGATCCACCGCCGCCAGCAGCAGGGCCAGCTTGAGGGTGCCGTGGCCGGTGATCGCGGCCAGGGGAAAGGAGCGGGCGGCGGAAGCCGTGGAGCTGCCGGTGGCGACCATGGAGGCGGGAACGGAGCGCCCCGGAGCGGGACGGTGGCTGGGGGGCAGTCTCGCCGATCGGTGTGGGGCCCCGGGGCTTGGGGCCGGCGGGCAGGTGGGTCGGCGGGTCACGTCACTGGAGCCTCAGGCTCCTTCGGCCGTCTCCCCAGCCCCCGGCCATTCCGTCGCAGCGGGGGGGCATGGACCGTGTGCAGCCCGGCGGCCCAGGCTCGTGGCAGCTTGTGCCTGCTGAGGCGGGCCAGCAGGGTGTCAGCCAGCGGCGGAGTCTTCCCGAGGGCGATGGCCCCGCGTCAGGGATCCGGAGCTCGCGCCGGCCGCCCATCCCGCCGCCGCTGCCGCCAGCCCTCGCTCAGCAGGTGCGCCAGCCAGCCCGGACCGCTCAGGCTCAGCACCAGGATCGTCAGTGAGGTGCTCAGGCGGCTGGACACGGTGCGGGCCTGATCGAGGCCTGCATGCAGGAAGGTGAGCGTCACCACAGCCGCGAAGATGCCCGTGGTCAAGGCGCTGGCGGAGCGCAGCGTGTCCTTCGGAGCGCGTCGGTCCGGGTGGCTGCCGTCGTGGCTGAAGCTGCTGCCGCCGATCACCCCCGCCACCATCAGACAGAGCAGCATCGCCAGCCGCAGCTCCAGGCCGTCGCGTGGATCGCTGCTCTGGATCTTGGCTGCAACCACCATCGCTGTTCCGAGCAGGCCGCCGCAGCCAGCACCGATCAGCGCCCACAGCCGCCAGTCGCTGGTGGTGCGGCCGCTCCGCACCGACCCCCCCGCCAGCAGCAGTGCTGTGAGGAGGGTGGAGGGCAGGGCCGCCAGATGGCGCGTGAGCAGGTAGGCCACCGCGATCGCTGCTGCGCCCGCCCCCAGCGATCGCAGCCGCTGGACGATCACTGCCGCGCCAGGATCTGGCGCATCCGCTCGCGCAGATCCTCCACCGGCTCACCGCTCACATCCACCAGCGCGCGGCGGATCCGGCCGGTGTACGCGAAGGGCGGTTTGTAATCGGGCATGGCCGGCGAGCCCGGATCGGCACCCACCGCCACCCCGGCCGCCAGGCCAAGGCTGAGGGGAATGGTCACCGGCAGTTCGCCGTCGCCCACCGCCTGACCATCGACGAAGAGCACCACCTTGGCCGGGGTGCCCTTGCCGTTGGCGAGATCGGCTGGCCCGGTGGGGGTGAATTCGGCGCTCACGATGTGATGGCCGGCCGGAATCGGGCCGCTGGAGCGCACGTGGAAGAACTGCTCGGCCACGTAGTTGTAGCCGTAGGTGAGCAGGCCGTTCTGCACATAGAAGGCAAAACCACCATCGTTGCCCCCCATGCTGAACAGCACCCCTTCGGCGCCGCCTTCCGGCACCTCCAGCTCCACCGACACCGAGTGAGGCCGGTTGAGCAGCCGCGGCGCCGCATTTCCCGGCACCATCTGGGTACCGGGGTAATAGATGTAACGCTCCCGATCCGGAGCCAGCTGGGGCCGCTCAATGGCGAAGCGCAGGGTGCCGCGGCTGTCGATCGGCAGCACGTTGTACTTGCCGGCCTCCACATACCACATGCCGATCATGGCGATCAGGCGGTCGCGCTCCGCTGCGGCCAGGTTGTTGGTTTCGGCGAAATCCTCCTGGAGGTTGTAGAGCTCCCAGCCGTGGGCATCGAGCTGAATCAGCTGCTCGTAGCTGATCGGATCGCCGAAGCGGCGGCCCGATTCCACAAACGAGGTGCCCGGCCAGGGGCACACGGCCCGCCAGCCTTCGTGATAGAGCGAGCGGTGGCCGAACATCTCGAAATACTGGGTGAGATGGAGGCTTGGCGCGGCGGGATCAGCGAAGCAGGAAACCAGTGAGAAGCCCTCGATCGGGCTCTGGCTCACCCCCTTGATCGTGGTGGGCGCCTCGATGCCGAGGGCCTCGAGCACCGTGGGCACCATGTCGATCGCATGGCAGTACTGGGAGCGCACCTCACCCCGGGCGGAAATGCCCTTCGGCCAGCTCAGGATGAAGGGGTCGCTGGTGCCGCCCCGGTAGGTCTCGCGTTTCCAGCGCCGGAACGGCGTGTTGCCGGCGTGGGTCCAGCCCCAGGGGTAGTGGTTGAAATACTTCGGCCCGCCGATGTCGTCGATGGCCGCCAGGTTTTGCTCGAGGTTTTCTGGCACGTTGTTGAAGAACTTGCCTTCGTTGACCGATCCCGTGGGGCCGCCCTCTGAGCTGGCGCCGTTGTCGGAGATCACCATGATCAGGGTGTTGTCGTACTCGCCGAGTTCCTTGAGGAAGCTGATCAGCTCGCCGATGCAGTGGTCGGTGTGCTCCAGGAAGCCGGCGAACACCTCCATCATGCGGGCATAGAGCCGTTTCTCATCGGCGGAGAGGCCGTTCCAATCCGGCACATCGGGATCGTGGCGCGACAGCACCGTGTCTTCAGGAATGATGCCCAGCTCCTTCTGGCGGGCGAAGGTGTGCTCGCGGTAAGCGTCCCAGCCGCCATCAAACTTGCCCTTGTACTTGTCGGCCCACTCTTTTGGCACGTGGTGGGGCGCATGCATGGCGCCGGTGCAGAAGTACATGAAGAAGGGTTTGTTGGGCGCCACCTGCTTGGCATCGGCGATCATCGCCTTCGCCTTCGCCACCAGATCCGGTGTGAGGTGGTAACCCTGCTCCGGCGTGGCGGGCGGCTCCACCTGGGAGTTGTCCTGCACCAGTTCGGGGTAGTACTGGTGGGTGTCACCCCCCAGGAAGCCGTAGAAGCGCTCGAAGCCGCGGCCCAGGGGCCAGCGGTCGTAGGGGCCGGCAGCCGAGGTCTGCTCGGCGGGGGTGAGGTGCCACTTGCCGATGGCGTAGGTGTTGTAGCCGTGCTGCAGCAGGATCTCGGAGAGGAAGCCGTTCTCGAACGGGATGATGCCGTTGGAGCCGGGAAAGCCCATCGACCCTTCGGTGATGCAGGCCAGGCCGTTGGAGTGGTGGTTGCGGCCGTTGAGCATGCAGGAGCGCGACGGCGAGCAGAGCGCCGTGGTGTGCATGTTGTTGAAGCGCAGGCCGTCGGCGGCCAGGGCATCGAGATTCGGCGTGGCGATCGGGCTGCCGTAGCAGCCGAGCTGCCCGAAACCCGTGTCGTCGAGCACGATGAACAGCACGTTCGGGGCCCCTTCCTTCGCCCGGTTCGGCATCGGCCAGGCGGGGGTGGAGACATCGGCGGTGCGGCCGATCACACCAGGGAAGGCCGCACCTGGTTTGTATTCGAGCAGGGCCATGGTCCGGGGGTGGGGCGCGGGGTCTTCCGGGACCGTAGTCAGCTTTGGCGGACCTGACCGCCGCCCGTTGCACCCTCGCATCGGCTGCCAGGGTGGACCCTTCCCGTGCCGCCGGCCGATGGCCTGCCCCACGATCGCCCTGGCCCTGGGCGCCAACCTCGGCGAGCCATGCGCCACCCTGCTGGCCGTCCGCCCGCTGCTGGAGCAGACCCTTCAGGACTGGTGGCACCGGCACATGGCCGCCGCCGGTCCGCCCCTGCCTTGCCGCTGGTCACCGCTGTTTCGCACCAGCCCGGTGGGCGGTCCCGCCGACCAGCCCGACTACCTCAACGCTGCCCTGCTGCTGCCGCTCTCGGCGGATCCAGGCCAGGCCGTGGCCCGGGCCGCCGGCCTCAGCGCGGCCGCGCCGCTGGATCTGCTGAGGCGGCTGCAGCAGCTGGAGGCGCGCTTCGGCCGCGAACGCCTTGTGCGCTGGGGCCCCCGCAGCCTCGATCTCGATCTGCTCTGGTGCGGTGCCTTCCGCCTGCAGGAGCCGGCGCTCACTCTCCCCCATCCGCGCCTGTATCAGCGCCGCTTCGTGCTGGCTCCGCTGGCGGCGATCGACCCGACCCTGCCGGTGCCGCCACCCGAAGCGGCCGACCCAGCCCTGGCCGCTGCGATCTGGTTGGCCCGGCTTGAGGCGCAGACCGATGAACCGCCGCCTCAGCAGCTGTCGCCACGCCCCGGCTGGCCGGAATAGGCCATGCTGGCTCCATCCGCCGATCCGCCCGATGGCGCCGCTCCCGCCACCTGAGCCCTCCCGCCATCTGGCCACCGAGGCCAGCCTCGATGCCCGCAAACTGCGCTTCGAGATCAACCGGCTCGAGCTTCCCATGGGCGTCGAGGGCAGCTTCGGCGTGATCCGCCACCCGGGCGCTTCGCTGGCGGTGCCGGTTCTCGCCGATGGGCGCGTCGTGATTCTGCGTCAGTACCGCTTCGCCGTGGCCACCCGGCTGCTGGAGTTCCCGGCCGGCACCCTCGACCCCGGCGAGACGCCGCTCAGCACGATGCAGCGCGAGCTGCAGGAGGAGGCCGGCTACAGCGCCGCCCGCTGGGATCCCCTCGGGGCGATGCTCCCTTGCCCGGGCTATTCCGACGAGGTGATCCACCTCTTCCTGGCCCGCGATCTGACCCCGCTCGAGCAGCGGCCCGCCGGCGACGACGACGAGGACCTGGAGGTGTTGCTGCTGGAGCCGGCCCAGCTGGATGCGGCCCTGGCCAGCGGCGACGAGCACCTCGACGGCAAGAGCGTCACCGCCTGGTTCCGGGCCCGCCAGCTGCTCGATCTCTGAGCCTGTTCCGTCCGCCGACTCACCGATGACTCCGCCCCGCTGGCTGTTCTGGCATCGCCGCGATCTGCGTCTGGCCGATAACCTCGGCCTCGCCGCCGCCGCCGCCATCACCCCGGCCGTGACCGGGGTGTACGTGCTGGATCCGCTGTTGCTGGAGGCCCCGGACCAGGCTCCGGCGCGGCTGTGGTTCCTGATGGAGAGTCTGCGGGAGCTCCAGCAGCGCTGGCGCCAGGCCGGCAGCCGATTGCTGCTGCTGCAGGGCGATCCCGTGCAGGAGCTCCCCCGGCTGGCCGAGGCGATCGGGGCCGAGGTCGTGGCCTGGAATCGGGAGGTGGAACCCGGGTCGCGCGCCCGGGACCGGCATGTGGCCGCTTCCCTTCAGGCCCAGCGGCGGCGGGTGCTGGTCGACTGGGACCAGCTGCTGGTTCCCCCGGAGGCCCTGCGCACCCAGGGCGGCGACCCCTACCGGGTCTATGGCCCCTTTCTGCGCAACTGGCGCGCTCAGGTGGGGCACAAGCAGCAGCTGGGCTCCGCCGCTGCCGGTGGCCTGGAGCCGGTGCCGGCGCCTGAGGGGCTGCTCGATTTCCATCCCGACTCCTTGCCGCAGGAGCGCCGTGCCCTCTGGCAGGCGCTGCCCTTGCTGCCGCAGCTGCCCGATCCGGTGACCCTTGGCCCGGTCTTCGATGGCGTGGACCTCTGCCCCTGTCGTCCGGGTGAGGCTGCGGCCCTGGCCCAGCTGCAGGCGTTCTGTGACGGCGGTCGCGGCGGCGGTCCGCTGCTGCAGTACGCCACGGGTCGCGATCTCCCGGGGGAGGCGGGCACCTCCGCCCTCAGCGCCGCCCTCAGCATCGGCACCCTCTCTCCCCGCCAGGCCTGGCAGGCGGCCCGCGAGGCCCGGGCGCTGGCCGGCAGCAGCGAGGCCGAGGCCTCGATCGATGTGTGGGAGCAGGAGCTGGCCTGGCGGGAGTTCTACCAGCAGGCCCTGTTCCATTTCCCCGAGCTGGCCGACGGCCCCTACCGCTCCCACTGGAAGCAGTTCCCGTGGGAGAACGATCCGGAGCGGTTCGAGGCCTGGCGGCAGGGTCTGACCGGCGTGCCGATCGTCGACGCGGCGATGCGGCAGCTCAATGCCAGCGGCTGGATGCACAACCGCTGCCGGATGATCGTGGCCTCCTTCCTGGTCAAGGATCTGATCTGCGACTGGCGGCTTGGGGAGCGGGCCTTCATGGAGCGGCTGGTGGACGGCGATCTGGCGGCCAACAACGGCGGCTGGCAGTGGAGCGCCAGCAGCGGCATGGATCCCCGGCCGCTGCGCATCTTCAACCCCGCCACCCAGGCCGCGAAGTTCGACCCCGAGGCCACCTACATCCGCCGCTGGCTGCCGGAGCTGGCTCGGGTGCCCACCGCCGCCCTGTTCAGCGGCAAGCTGTCCCCCCGCGAGCGCGGCGCCTATCCCGAGCCGATCGTCGACCACAAGCTGCAGCAGGCCCACTTCAAGGCGCTCTATGCCGCCCTGCCCAGGTCCGGTTCAGGGCGTCCGATCTGAGGATGCCCGGCCGGATTTGGCCGCCTCCGGCGGGTGGGGGGCGTCTTGGGTTGGCCCTGCAGCACCCGGCCTCAGGCGGCGATCCCGGCCGGGTCAGCCAGGGGCTGGCCCACGAGCCGGCGCAGCACGGTGATCACGTGATCCTGCTCGGCGTCTCCCAGCTCGGGGAAGATCGGCAGGCTCAGCACCTCGGCGCAGAGCCGTTCGGTCACGGGCAGCGACCCGGGGCCATAGCCAAGGTCGGCGTAGGCCGGCTGGCGGTGAATCGGGATCGGGTAGTAGATGATCGTGTTCACGCCCTCCTCGCGCAGGCGCTGCTGCAGCCAGTCGCGGCAGGCGGCCTCGGGCAGGCCGTAGGTGGCGCTGTCAGACGAGGGGGTGCAGCGGGTGTCGCAGCTGGCCCGGCAGGCGGGCTCGCCGGAGGGGCAGTGGGGCACGCGCACCACGAACTGGTTCCAGCTGTGACCGGCTGTGCCCTGATCGGCCAGCTGAATCCCGGGCAGACCCGCCAGGGCCTCGCGGTAGCGGGCGGCGATGCCCCGCCGCTGCTCGATCCAGCGCTCGAGATGCGGCAGCTTCACGTTGAGCACCGCCGCCTGCAGGGCATCGAGGCGGCTGTTGTAGCCCAGGGCCGTGTGCAGGTAGCGGCGGGGCATGCCGTGGACCGCCAGCTCCCGCACCCGCTGCGCCAGCACAGGATCGGCCGTGGTCACGGCGCCGCCATCACCGGCGGCCCCCAGGTTCTTGGTGGGGAAGAAGCTGAAGCAACCCAGATCCCCCCAGCTGCCCACGGGCCGGCCCTTCCAATGGGCTCCGGTCGCCTGGGCGCAGTCCTCGATCACCCGCAGCCCATAGGCCGCTGCGATGGCAGCGATCCGCTCCATGTCGACCGGCCGGCCGAACAGGTGCACGGGGATCAGAGCGCGGGTGGCGGGGGTGATTGCCGCCTCGATCCGATCCGGATCGATCAGGTAGCTGCTCTCCTCCACATCGACGAACACCGGTGTCGCCCCCACCGCGCTGATCGCCTCGGCCGTGGCGAAGAAGCTGAAGGAGGCGGTGATCACTTCATCGCCGGGACCGATGCCCAGGGCCCGGAGCGCCAGAACCAGAGCATCGGTGCCGCTGTTGCAGCCGATGGCGTGGGGCACCCCGCAGGCGGCGGCGAAGGCCTCTTCAAAGGCGCCGATGGTGCCGCCGCCGATGTATTGGCCGCTGCGCAGAACCTCGAGAACCGCTTCGTCGAGGGCGCTGCCGAGACTGCGGAGCTGCTCGCTGAGGCTGAAGGGGGGCACGTTCATGGAGACAACCTTAAGCCCTCTGTTCGGGTTCCCCCCCCGGCCACGGCTGGCTGCCGCTCCGGGAGCTGGGTCTGCCGCTCCCGGTTCCCGGATCTCCGCGCTCCGGCTCCCAGGCCGCCGGCGCTCAGATCTCCTCCCCTCAGGTCTCCGGATGCCATTTGATGTTGCAGCCGATGGCCGGCGTCTGCTCCGGCGAGGGTCGCGCGCCGGCGAGTAGGGCCTCCATGGCGGCGCGCAGATCGCGGCCGTCGCTCGGCAGATCGTTGCCGGGGCGGCTGGGGTCGAGCTGGCCGCGATAGGCGAGCCGCCCGGCGGCATCGAACAGGAAGGGATCGGGGGTGCAGGCCGCCTGGAAGGCCCGGGCCAGCGTCTGGTCGGGATCCTGCAGATAGGGGAAGGTCCAGCCGTTGCGCCGCGCCTGCTCCGCCATGCCCGCCGGCCCGTCCTGGGGGTGGGTGCGGGTGCTGTTGCTGCAGATCGCCACGATCGCGGCCTGATCGCCCCAATCCTCCTGCAGGCGCCTGATCTCCGCCTCGATGTGCTTCACGAACGGGCAGTGGGGGCAGAGGAACAGCACCAGCAGGGGCCGCTCGGGCGCCAGCACGGTCTCCAGGGCCGGCCCGCTCACCGGCCGCAGCTGGCGCAGCAGCGCCTCCCGGGGCAGGGGGGTGTCCAGGGGCAGCATTGTGGAGGGTGTGAGGGCCATGGCGGGGGGGCGGGCCAGGCGGCGGCGGTGGACGGCCATGGATCATGGCCCCATCGCCCCGCCCCCGGCAGGCCTTGCGCATCCCTCTGCTGCCGCCCGCATGGGTTCTGAGCCTGCCTCTGAGCCTGAGCCTCGTTCTGGGGCTGGCCGCCTGCCGTCCCGCCCGTGAACGGGCCAGCTGGCGCATCCTGCCGCTGCCGCGGCACCAGCCCGGCGATGGCCTGGCGGTGGTCAGCCGGCCCGGTGGCGAGGGCCTGCACCTTTATCTCGACACCGACACGACCGACCCGGCGAGCTGCCGCCCGCGCTGGAATCCCGATGCGGCACGGCTGCGCGGTGGCGACGGACCGGCGCCCCGCAGTGCCGGCCTGGCGCCGCGCTCCGAGTTCTACGCCGCCCTGGCGCACGGGCCCCTGCGGCTGGCCCTGCGCCGCGCCTACGCGGAGCTCTGCCAGCGCCGGAGCCCCCGGCGCCCCTTTGTGTGGGTGCCGCCGCCGCGTCAGGCCACGGCGTTCCGCGATCGGCCCCTGCCGCTGTGGGAGGAACGGGACCTGCTGAGCAACCCCAAGGCGGTGAAGCGGGCGGAGAAGCGCCTGCTCGGTCAGCCGCTCCTGCGCGAAGACTTCCTCAACGAGGAGCCGCCCCGGCCGCCCGACGGTCCGTGAGCCCGGCGTCAGCAGCCAGGGACACGGCCCCCTGGTAGCCCGGCGGCAGCGCCAGCGGCCAGAGCTGGGGCTCGGGGCAGCCGGGCGCCAGGGTCTCCAGGCCGACCAGACCGGTGCCCAGGGCCTTGAGCCGGGCCTCCAGCCGGCACCATTCCCCCAGGAAGCCATCCGGCTGCCGCGCCTCGGGCAGCGCCTCCAGCCGTGCCAGGGCCTCCGGCGGCAGGGTCCGTCGGGCGATCGGTCGCCAGTCGAGGCCGGGCCGGGCCTGCTCCACATCCACCCCCACGGGGCGGCCCGGGTGGATCGCCAGCAGGATCAGGTCGCCCGAATGGCTGATGTTGAATTCCGGCCCGCCTGGACAGTGGGGCTTGCCGTGGCGGCCGACGGCCAGGGGCACCGCCGCCGGCGGCAGCGTCAGCCAGCTGCCCAGCAGCAGCCGCAGTCCGCCCCGGCCCCACAGGAAGCGCTCGCGATCGGCGGGCCGGCGCAGGGCGGCATGGCGCTGCCGTTCCGGTTCATCCAGGCTGGCGTACAGCTCGGCGGCCGGCTGCGGAGCCAGCGGATCGCGGCGATCGAGCAGCAGCACCACGGGCAGGCTGCCCGCGGCCTCACCCTGGGGTGCCGGCGGTGGCCCCGCCGCCGGATGCCAGCGCCGGGGCTCCAGCCAGGGGGTGCCGCCATGCATGCCGCCGTCTCCTTCAGCCGAAGTGGTAGTGCTTGCGCACCGGGGCCGTGACCTCCCAGGTGCAGCGCAGGCCCGCGGCGAACACCACCAGATCACCGGCGCCGAAGCGCACCGGCTCACCGCCCTGGGGTGTCACGCACACCTCACCCTCCAGCAGCAGGCAGGTTTCCTGGGCGTCGTAGGTCCAGGGGAAGGTGCTGACCCCGCAGCTCCAGATCGGCCAGTCGCTCACCCCCAGGGCCGACAGCTGGCCTGGTTCCGGCGCCCGGGTCACGCGGATCGGGCTGTCGGCTAGGGCGCTGGTGGCGTGCGGATCGGCCATGGGGCACTGGGGCGGCTGCCGCCATTCCACCAGCTTCAGGCCCTGGCCCGCGCCGGCCCCCCTTCGGCTGCCGCAGCCCAGGTCGCGTCCGCGTCTGGCGGCGCCACACTGGGATCCCACGCCGCCGCTGCTCGCCATGGCCCGCTTCCAGGAGCTGTTGCGATCGCTCAACAACCTCCGGCTGCTGGCGGCCGTGGGCCGCAGCGGTGGCGATCTGGCGTCGGTGGGCGACCTGGTCGACAACTTCCTGGATAGCCCCGTGATGGGGGCCTGCGTGCAGCGCTTCCGGGCCCAGCCGGGCGGTGCGGCGCTGATGGATGGCCGCTACCCGCCCCTGCAGCCCGACATCGAGGCGATGCTGCGACTGCCCGAGAACAGCCTGGGGTACCGCTACGGGCACCTGATCCGCAGCCTCGGCTACGACCCGGAGTTCTTCCGCCCCCGGCCCACCGCCACTGAGGAACAGTGGCTCACCCAGCGGATCGCCACCACCCACGACATCCACCACGTGGTGACCGGCTTCTGCACCGATCCGGTGGGGGAGGTGGGGGTGTTGGCCGTGACGGCGGTGCAGATCGGCTTTCCGGCCTATGTCCTGCTCACCGGGGCGGCCCAGCTCGGCAGCTTCCGCTTCCAGCCGGAGCGCCATGAGGCGATCAGCCGGGCCTATGCCCATGGTTCCGCCATCGCCCTGGAGGCGTGCTGTCTGGCGGCGGTGCCCTGGGAGGAGGGCTGGGAGCGGCCGCTGGCCGACTGGCGGCGGGACCTCGGCATCCGCCACCCCGCCGACGGCGAGCCCTACGGACTGACCGCCTGAGCCCCGCTGGCGGTCGCCTGAGCCGCGGCGGCGGTCGCCGCACCCCGCTCTGGAGGAGAATCGCGCCATCGCCGCCCCCGCTCCCCCATGCTCCTCGATCTGCGTGGCAAGAAGGCCCTGGTCACGGGCATCGCCAACAACAAGTCGATCGCCTGGGGCATCGCCCAGCAGCTGCACGCCGCCGGCTGTGAGCTGGGGGTCACCTATCTGCCCGATGAGAAGGGACGCTTCGAGGGCAAGGTGCGCGATCTCACCGCTCCGCTGGCGCCCACCCTGTTCGAGCCCCTGAACGTGCAGGATCCGGCCCAGATCGAGGCCGTGTTCCGCCGGGTGCAGGAGCAGTGGGGATCCCTCGACGTGCTGGTGCACTGTCTCGCCTTCGCCGGCAAGGACGAGCTGGTGGGGGATTATTCCGCCATCAGCCCCGAGGGCTTCGGCCGCGCGCTGGAGGTGAGCGCCTACTCGCTGGCGCCGCTGTGCCGCTATGCCAAGCCCCTGTTCAACGACGGGGCCAGCGTGATCACCCTCAGCTATCTCGGTGCCGAGCGGGCGATTCCCAACTACAACGTGATGGGCGTGGCCAAGGCGGCCCTGGAGGCGTCGGTGCGCTATCTGGCCGCTGAGCTCGGCCCCGAAAAGCAGGTGCGGGTGAACGCCATCAGCGCCGGCCCGATCCGCACCCTGGCCAGCAGCGCCATCGGCGGCATCCTCGACATGATCCACAACGTGGAGGAGAAGGCCCCCCTGCGGCGCACCGTCACCCAGGACGAAGTGGGCGGCACGGCGGCCTTCCTGGCCAGCCCGCTCGCCTCCGGCATCACCGGTCAGGTGATCTATGTGGATGCTGGCTATTGCATCACCGGCATGTGATGGTTTTGCGCTCCTGATTGGTCGTATGATCAGATTGCGCGGTGCCTGTGTGACATGAAAGGCGTCATTCGGATTCCGATGGTTGCCCATTCTGATGCAAGGGGGGTGCTTGTAGCTCCTCAGTCACCGGCTTTGCCGTTTGAAGTGAGCAACTACTTTTACATCGCCAATGTTCCCCCGGCCGAGGCAAGGGCCTGCCATTCGTCCTGCTCTGATGAAGCCTTGATTGTTGTTCATGGCAGTGTGATGGTGGATCTTGATAACGGCGTTGAGCAGGCGAGTGTTCTGTTGAAGCCTGCTCAGGATGTGCTCTGTGTGCATGCAGGTGTCTATCTGCGGCTGCATCGCTTTGCGCCAGACACGATCATGGTTGTCCTGGCTTCCAGGCCTTACAGCCGTGGCTCGCGGCACGATCATCCCCAGCCTGATCTGATCGGCTCCGGTTGGGAGGGGGTGGGGCTTTGATCCCCTTCTGCTGCCCGCCGCTGCGTATTCAGCGTTATTCGCAGCTGGTGGATCAAGCCATCGCCGCGGTACTTAACGGTCGACAGTTTATTCTCGGCGAGCAGGTTGAGCGTTTCGAGGCGGCTTTCGCCGAGTATGTCGGCGCCGCCCATTGTGTCGGGGTGAATTCCGGAACCGACGCACTTGTGCTGGCGCTGCGCGCTCTGGGGATCGGCCCCGGTGATCAGGTGATCACGGTTTCCCTGTCCTTCGTTGCCACGGCTCTGGCGATTCTTCAGGTGGGCGCGGAAGTCTGCTTTGTGGATGTTGATCCTGTATCCCGTTGCATGGATCTGGATCTGCTGGAGGCCGCGATCACTCCTCGAACAGTCGCCGTCATTCCTGTCCATCTTCACGGCTATCCGATCGATATGCAGCGGCTGTTGGCGATTGCCAACAGCCACGGTCTGGCTGTGATCGAGGATGCCGCCCAGGCTCATGGAGCCCGTCGCGACGGCCGAGCGGCCGGCAGCTGGGGGGCTTGTGGAGCATTTTCGTTCTACCCCACAAAGAATCTCGGTTGCATCGGCGATGGCGGCGCTGTCGTGACGAATGATCCTGCTCTCGCCGCCAGGCTGCGTGCACTTCGCCAGTATGGCTGGCAGGATGGCGAGCGGATCAGCACCAGCTTGGGTCTGAATTCACGCCTGGATGAGCTGCAAGCCGCTGTGTTGAACGTGCTGCTTCCTTATCTGGATGAAAGCAATCGTGAGCGATCGTTGATCGCTGAGCAGTATCGCCTGATGCTTGCTGATCTCTGCTTGGATCTTCCCCCCAGCCAGTCTGGGTTTGTTTATCATCAGTTCGCCATTGCTGTCGATGATCGAGACAGGCTGATGGAGTATCTGAAACGGCATGAGCAGGTGGAGACCGGTATCCATTACGCCGACCCCATTCACAAACATCCGCTGTTCGCCAGTTCAGCAGCTCTCCCCCTGCCCGTCACGGAGAGTCTGGCCAGAAGAATGCTCAGCCTGCCGATCCAGCCTGAGGTCGTGAATGGCTCGCTCCCCCGGATCGTCTCAGCCATTGCCAGAGGTCTGCAGCGATGAAGCGGATGGTTCTGTTCGGCGTCGGCTCACCCCTGGTGGCTGATATTGAAGAAAGCATGGACCGTTCGGGCGTGGTGCTTGAGGCCGGTATCAGCAACAGGGCCGGCGAAAGCTATCTGATTGATCACTCCAGACTTGTTGACCTGGCCGCCGTTCAGTCGGATCAGCGGATCCTCCCTTTCCTTGTACCCCTGTTCACGCCGGCCAACCGATGGCAGGCTGTTCAGGAGGCGGCACGGCATGGCTTCTGCAATCCCGGTTCCCTGATTGATGCGTCCGTCCCTAAGGTCAGATCGCTCGACCACCAGCCTGGGCTGTTTGTCAATGCCGGTTGTACATTGGGCGCTGCCAGCGTCTATGAAGGCTTTGTGCTGATCAATCGTGGTGCCACGATTGGCCATCACGTGCATCTTGGGCCCTACGTATCGATCGGTCCCGCTGCCGTCCTCTGCGGTCTGGTGCGGGTGGCCCATGGTGCGGTGATCGGTGCCGGTTCTGTGATCCTCCCGGATGTGCGCATCGGCGCCAACAGTGTGGTGGCTGCTGGATCTGTCGTCAATTCAGATGTTCCCGATCAGTGTCTGGTCATGGGGAATCCCGCCCGCATTTTGAAGCAGAATATTCCCGGGTATCGCGATGGCACCGTTCCGCCACCATGACCGGACCCGTTGTCATGACCGACCGCAGCCCCCGAGTGTCGGTGGCGATGATCACCTATAACCATGAAAAGTTTATCGGCGCTGCAATTGCCAGCATCCTTGGGCAGACGTTTGAAGACTTTGAGCTGATTGTTGTTGATGACGGCTCAACGGATAACACCGCCGCTGCCATCCACGAGTTTGTAGATCCGCGGATCCGTTATATCAGGCAAGAGAACCAGGGCCCCAGTGAGGCCCGCAACACGGCGTTGCGGGAAGCGCGAGGAGCTCTGCTGGCTCAGATGTCGGGTGATGATGTGGCAGAGCCCGAGCGGTTGACCCGCCAGCTGCTGTTCCAGGCGGAACGGCCGAATGCGGTGATGTTCAGCCATTGCGTTTTCATTGATGACGGCGGCGCACGCTGTGAACAGCCTGCTCTGGAGCCTTTGTTTAATCGAGAGAACTGGTCGGCAGAGAGAACCCTCCGTCGCCTCTTCCTGTATGGAAATTGCTTTCTAGCTCCTTCTGCTTTGGCGGAAACGCGCCATTTCCGTGCCGTCGGCCCCTACCGACCGCAGCTTCTCCAGCTCCAGGATTACGACATGTGGATTCGCTTCCTGCTGGCTGGCTATGACACTTTCGTCGTTCCAGAACCGTTGCTGCAATACCGGATTCGCTCTGATCGTGGCAACCTGCACTGTGCTGAGGGCTCTTCCAGCCGTGGCTTCCTCGAGCGGCGCCTGCTCCTGCGCCAGTTCCTGCAGATCAATCATGTTGAGCGGCTGGCTCGGATTTTTCCAAGGATTCGAGACCTTGGATATCCACTGGAGGATCAGCTCTGCCCTTTCCTATTCGCTCAGTGGACTCTCCTGCCTCAGTTTCGTGGCACCGATGTGCAGATCTTCGGGGCTGATCTGCTGATGACGTTGATGGATGATCCCGACATGCGTGAGCTCCTCCACCGCAGGGCCGGATTCGGCAATGCTGATTTCTTTCGTGTCTGTGGTGAGCTGCAACTGGGACCGGGGCCCCTGCTCATGACCATCAGGCATCTGGAAACGGAGATCGCGCAACGGGATGCGGAGCTCCAGCAGCTGCAGGCCTCGGCCTCCCGGAGAATCACCGCGGCTCTTCGGGGCCTTCAAGCGCTGCTCCAGCGCCTGAAGGCCCTGCGCCGTCTTGGCGGCTGACCCTGCCGTCGCTCACCGCCGCACAGGCCCTGCAGGAGGTTCACCCCAGGCCCTCGCGGCGCAGGTTGGCCTGCAGCAGTGCATTGCAATCGGCCAGGGAGCGTTCGGCCCGCAGGGATTCGGCCAGATCCTTGGTGTCATCCCGGAGCTGCTCCACGGCCTGGGCGATGGCGCCATGGGCGGCGAACAGGCAGGGGGTGCTGTAGATCAGGCCCCGCACCCCATGCCCCGCCAGGTCCCTGCGGCTGCAGGCGGGCACCCTGCCGCCGCCGATCACGTTGCAGAACAGCGGCAGGTTGGTGGCCTGCCCCAGCCTGGCAATCAGCGCCAGATCCCGGATGCCATCGGCCAGCACAGCATCGCAGCCGGCCCGCTCGAAGGCCTGGATGCGCTCCAGGATCGCCTCTGGATCGGTCGCGTCGGTGCGGGCGACCACCACCAGCGAGCTGCGCGCGCGCAGCACGGCATCAAGTTTGTCCAGATACTCTCCAAGCGGGAGGAGCCGCTTGCCGTCGAGATGGCCGCAGCGGCGCGGCCGTGCCTGATCCTCAAGAACCACACCGGAGGCGCCGCAGCGCTCCAGAGTCCGGGCCACATGGCTGGCCACGGCGCCGTCACCGAAGCCATCATCGAGATCGACCAGCAGGTGGTGATCCGGCAGCTGGGCCCGCAGGCGCGTGGTGCTGTTGATCAGATCCCCCCAGCCGATGAAGCCGATGTCCGGGAGGCCATAGCTGCTGGCTGCCAGACCGAAGCCACTGAGAAACAGGGCCTCAAAGTGATTGGCCGCCAGGGAGGCGCTGAACAGGTCGTGGATGCCGATGAATGGAACAACATCTCCACCCTCAACCGCTCGCTGGAGCGATTGGCGCAAGCGATCTCCGGCAGTGGCGGCAACGGTCATCCGGCTGTCTCCTGGACTGAACCCTCGGATTGTCCCAGCTGCTCCGCCAGGCTGCGCACCGTCGGGAAGGCGAACAGCAACGCCGGATCGAGATCGCGCCCCAGCGCCCCGGCCAGGGTGCTGATCAGCCGCATCCCCGAGAGGGAATCGCAGCCCAGCAGAAAGAGGTTGGCGTCCCGTGCGGGTGGCTCCCGTTGTAGCACGTCGGCCGCTGTGCCGGCGATCAGCTCCTCGAGGGCCCCACAGGCCGTCTCCGGCTCGGGCTGCAGCTGATCGGCGATCCGCGCGGCAAGGCCGATGCGCTGTGGTTTGCCCGTGGGTCCCCGGGGCAGGTCGGCCAGGAGCACGATCCGGGAGGGCACTTCGTGGGGGGCCAGGACCGCGAAGGCATGCCGGCGCAGCTCCTGTTCATCGGCCGATTCCCCCTGGCGCAGCACCACGGCGGCTGCCAGATCCTCCCCGAGGGTGGGATGGGGAACGGCAAAGGCCAGGGCCTGATCCACCGCCGGGTGCCGCAGCAGCACCTCATCCACCCGCCGGGGAATCACCTTTTCGCCGCCGCGGTTGATCATCTCCTTGAGCCTGCCGGTCAGGGTCAGGCGGCCCTCGCCATCCAGCCAGCCCTCGTCGCCCGTCAGAAACCAGACGCTGCCATCGCTGGCGGTGATCCAGCCGCTGAGATCGGCGGCTTCGTAGCCGGCGGTCACGTTGGCGCCGCGGATGGCGACCTCGCCGGCCTGGCCGGCCGGCAGGGGGACATGCGCTGGACTGAGAATGGTGATCTCAGGACCGGCGGCGGGGCCGACGCTGCCGGGCCGGCGGGTCACTGCTTCGTCCCCCGCACGGTTGCTGCAGATCTGATGGGCCGCTTCCGTCATCCCATAGGCCTCCAGAACCGGCACCCTGAAGACGACCTCCAACCGCTCAAGCACCGCCGGTGGCAGCGGCGATGAGGAGGAGCGCAGCAGACGCAGCCGATGGGGCGGCGGCGGGGTGCCCCTCTGATCCAGGACCTGCAGCAGACCCTGCAACAGGGTCGGTACTGCAGACAGCCAGCTGGGCTGCAGGCTGCCGATCAGGCGCAGCAGTTCGGTGGGGTCATTGCTGCGGCAGCAGATGACGCTGCCATCGGCCACCAGTGCCGCCAGCAGCGACGCCACGATGCCGTGGATGTGAAACAGCGGCATCGCCGCCAGACTGCGATCGTCAGGGCCGAGGTTCAGGACCGCTGCCACGGCCTGGGCAGAGCGCCGCAGGTTGGCATGGCTCAGCGGCACCACCTTGGGCCGGGAGGTTGTGCCGGAGGTCTGCAGCAGCAGCGCCAGGTCGTCAGCGGCGGGCAGTGGTGCCGCGGGCGCCGTCTGCTCGGGTGCCTGCCACGGATCCACGGCCAGAACAGGCAAGCCCAACCGCTCGGCTGCGGCCAGCACCGCCGCCGGTGGCTGGTCGTCCACCAGAACCCCGGTCACGTTCAGCCGTTCCAGATCCTCCAGGATCACGTTCACCGGGCTGGCCGGCACCAGCGGTGCCACTGCCGCCACGGCCATGGCCGCCAACAGGCTGGCCCCCATCGCTGGTCCTGGCGCCATCACCAGGGCGAGGCGGTCTGTCCGTCCCCAGCCCCGGGCGATCAGCCGGCGGGCCGTGGCCTGCACGGCCTCCGCCAGCGCACGCCGCTGGATCACCACGCCCTCGGGAGTGACCAGGGCGGGCTGATCCGGGTCGGCCACGGTCGACCCCAGCCACCACCAGTCTGCGGATGCCGTTCCTTCCACCCCTGTCGCGGCTCGCTCCGCGGGGTCAGCGAAGATGCCGGATCCGTTGGAGTTGCCTGCGGAGTGCATCCAGACCATGGCGAAATGGTGCGCGCTCAGTATCCCCCAGATGCAGGGCGTCCCCGCTCCTCGCATCGCCGGGGCCGATCAGCCGGGCCGCTCGGGATCGGTCTGTGATCCGGATTGTCCGTCAATGCGTCGCCATGGCGGCACCGATGTGGCGGCACAGATCTCCTGTCGGCGCGAGCGCTCCCCGCCGGCCGGGGGAGCAGCGGTGCTGGCCTGGGCGGTGGGTGGTTGGGGAGAAGGGCCTGGCCTGGGGTCAGGGCTTGAGCCAGTCACTGCAGTCCCACTGCAGCTCCTGTTCAAGTTCCTTGAGCCCGGCTGCAAAGGTGGTCCGGAGGAAATCCCTGTCAGCTGCCGCCATCGTGGCGTTGTAGGGGAGGGTATGAACGCTTTTGGGCTCCACATTGCTGAAGGGGGTGATGCCGAGGAATGTGGAGGCCTGGTTGAGGGTTTCAGCGGGATTGCAGCGCAGCTCCTCCTGCTTCAGGACCAACACTCTGTCCCTGGGAAAGTATGTCCAGATGCGGCGGAGCTGATTGATGTAGTGGCCTCGATCGATATAAGAAAATATGCGGTGTTGCAGCGGGAGTGCTTCTCGGCATCGCTTCGCTTCCGTGCGGATGGCTTCTGCAAAAGGAAGGCGGTCCGCGTGGCGTGAGCGCTCCATGTTCCAGTGGGAATAGGCTCTTTCGATCGGGTTTCTCAGGACGACAATGATCTTGGTTTTGGGGTTGTATTCGAAGATGCGCCTGGGTGCCTCATTCCAGTACATGTAAATCGGTGACGCCTCGCCCAGGACTTTGTGTGATCGTTTGGGCTGGAAGAAGGCGTGGTATCTGGAGTAATTCGGTTTGCCGTTGGCGAAATGGTCTTCGTTGTCAAAAAAGTGAACCTCCTTGGGGTTTGCCATGCAGATTTCAGGGTGTTCGCTGAAATAGGCGTGCAGGGCTGTGGTGCCTCCTTTCTGGGTGCCACAGATCATGAAATCAACCCTTCGCTTGGAAGAAATGATTGTCTTGAGCTTCCGAAGCATGGAGGAGGAGTGGTGGCGATTCGGGGTTTAATGTCGCTGTGGCTGGTGTAATACTCGAGTGGAGATGGTTGGCGTCGCTGTCGGCCTGTTCCGGCGCCACCAGTCTATCAGTGCAGCGAGATATCTATTGCATCAATGTTACCACGAGCTGGCTGAATGATCTGTCAACTCTTTTGCCTGGGCGTCAGCCATGCCCCTGGTGGGAGCCCATCGGCTCGATGCCTGCCCGCTTGTCCCCAGGTGTGGTCAGTGCGATCGCTGGCAGGCCACTGCGTTCAGGCCACCCGCAGCCGCACCGGTCGCGTGGGACCGAGGGTGAAGCCCCGCCGCCGTGGCGGGTTCGGCCGGTCGCTGGCCGGGGTGAGCTCCAGGGTCACGGCGCGCAGCAGGGTGGCGAGTATCAGTTTCATTTCATAGAGGGCCAGGGCCGCACCGATGCAGCGGCGGGCCCCGCCCCCGAAGGGCAGGAACTCTCCGGGCCCGAAGCTGCGTTCCAGGAAGCGATCGGGATCGAAACGACCGGGATCGGGATAGAGGTCGGTTCGCTCATGCACCGCCTGGATGCAGCCAAGCAGCACATCGCCGGGCTCCAGGGCGCGGCCGGCCAGCTCCAGTGGCCGCTCCACCAGCCGTGGGAACAGCAGCATGGCCACCGGGTGGATGCGCAGCACCTCGTTCACCACGGCGCCGAGGTAGGGCAGGCGGCTGATCTGCTCCGGATCGGGATCCGCACCGGCGTCCGCCAGCTCCTGCAGCAGCCGTCGGCGCACCTCCGGACAGCGGTGCAGCCAGTAGAGCGCCCAGGTGAGAGCCGTGGCGGTGGTTTCATGGCCGGCGAACAGCAGGGTCAGCAGCTCATCGTGCAGCGCGTCATCGCTGAGGCCCTGGCCGCCCTCATCGCGGCAGGCCAGCAGCAGGGACAGCACATCGCTCGCCTGCTCAGCGCCGGGGTCGCCGGCGGCGAGGGCCAGGCGCCGCTCCTCGATCTCCTGCAGCAGCTGGCGGCGGATCTCCCGGTCGAGCCGGTTCAGGCGACCCCCGGGGCTCCAGGGCCCGAAATCGCGGCGCAGGACCGGGAAGAACAGCAGCAGTGACCCCCAGCGCCCGGCCCGCAGCTGCAGGCTGTCGTGCAACTGGCGCTCCAGCTGGCGGTAGCGCTCGCCCGCATGCAGACCGAACACCGCCTGCAGGATCACCCGCATCGTGATCTGCTGCATCCGCTGGCGGGCATCGAAGCGCTCGCCCGGAGCCAGATCAGTGAGCGCCTCCCGGGTGAGGCCGATCACCAGATCGCCGTAGGCCCGCAGCCGCTCCCCATGAAAGGGAGGGGTGAGCAGCCGTCGCCGCGCCCGGTGCGGCTGCGGCTCGAGCATCAGGATCGACTGTTCCCCCACCACCTGCGCCAGCAGCTGGTTCAGGTGGCCCGGGGCGCTGATGCCCCGCCCGCCGTCCAGGTTCAACAGCTCCTGCAGGGCCTGGGGATCGTTGATCAGCACCTGGCGCGGTGGCAGGGTGGGGGTCATCTGCACCCGCACCATGCCGGGGTGGGCCGCGAAGCAGCGCCGGTAGTAGCCGATCGGGTCCACGATCGCCTGCAAGGTCTGCGCGCGGGCGGACATCGCGAGGCTGGGAATCGCAGTGGCGCGGTCCTCTGGGCGCATCAGCAGGCGGGCACGCAAGGCCGGGACCTTAGTCCGGCCCGCTGGCGAGTAGAGATCGCGTGGGGGCGAGCGGGGGCGCCGCCGGGCTGGCCAGGGGCGCTCGTGACCTTCATCCGGGCCTCATCTTCAGGAGCGGACCGGGTTGGTGGTGCACGCCATGGCGTCGCCTGGTGGTGGTTGTGGGGGGGGGGGGGGACATGGGAGACGCCTTGCAGCATCTGGCGATGCCGGTTGCCTGCACGGTCGTGGCTGGGGCAGAGCCCAGATCACGAACCCCAGTCAGCCGCTTTGCTCAGCAGCCGCTGCTGCGCGGCTGCTGCATTGGTGCAGGCAAGAGAGGGCTGAATCGATGTGATTCAGCAGGGATTTTAAGGAGTCTCTATTGCTCTGAGATCCTTAGGTTTCCATTGAGGCCAGATCATTCCTCTCGCACATTCTGCGGCCAGTTGTGATGTGACTGGCGGGGTGTCTGGCGTCTGTTCTCATTCACCTTGCGAGGCCAGTCATGGACAAGCATTCAGCTGCTGGCGATCACAGCCAGAACGGCAACAATCCGCTGCGGAAATTCGAGCGTCGTCGTCGTTACTGGTCCGATCTCCTGCCGGAGGCCGGGGCACTCGGCTGGTCGAGCCGTCCCTTCTGGCCCGCTTCCCTGTTCGCGGGTGCCCCCCCGCAGGATCCCCAGGGGATCGGTGACCTTCAGGACCAGGATGCGCCCGACCCGGCGGCAGGCGAGCCTCTACCCCCGACTGTGGAGTCGCAGCCGCTGGCTGGCAGCGAGGCCGTTGCCGCTGAGCCGCTCGTGTCGGGCAGCGAGGATCCTGCGCTGGAGGTCTGCATCTCCCCCAGTAGCGAATCAGACGCGCCTGAGCAGTCCGATGCGGAAGAGCCAGCAGCCCTGATGGCCCTGCTTCAACCCAGGGTGAGCACCGATCAGCTCGATTACGCCCCGGGAGAGGTGGTCACGATCACGGCGGAGGGTTTCAGCACGGGCTCCACCCTCAGCTTCTCCCTTGCCGATGATCCCGCCGATCCCGGCGCCGATGGCGACGTCGACGACTACGGCAGCTTTGCGGTCACCGATGGCGCCCAAGGGGATCTGGATGGCTTGCTGAATGGGGTGGTGGTGACCAGCTGGATGGTGCCGGCCGATGACGACGGCACGGGCTCAGGGCCGGCGGATGCGCTGGACGCCACGGTGTTTCTGCGCGTGACCGGCAGCGATGGGCAGGTGGCACAGACCACCTTCACGGATTCAGACCCCAGTGCGGCAACGGTCGACCTGACCCAACCCGATCGGTTTGGCCAGATCGGCGGCGTGTTTTTCACGAATGCAGAGTACGGCGCCGGGACTGGTGTGATTGATCCCTTCGTCCGGATTCAGGCAAAAGGTAATCAGCAGGGCGAGCAGGGCTATAACTCCAGCGCAAACCAGAACCAGGAGTTCGATGAAACCGGGAAATACAATAGTCAATATAACAAGGCCTTGGCCCTGACGTCAATACCGATCGTTTATGCGATCAACCCCTTGACGGGGCATCTCGAGGCCTACCGCGAGCTGAGGCTGGATATCAACGAAAACAGCAATGCCCAAGGGCAGCAGTACCTTTCCCTTGATGCGTTGCAGATCTATCAATCTGATAGTGCTCAGCTCTACGGATTCACGGGTTCACCAACATCAACAGGCATCTTTACGACAGGTGGTGCATCGTCGCTGATTTACAACCTGGATGCTTCGGGTAATCACTGGGTTGCTCTCAACTATGACTTGGAGCCTGGAAGCGGTGTTGGGGATGCCTCTGTCCTGATTCCATACAGTGTTTTCCTCGATCTGGATTATGTTTATGTGTACTCCGCTTTCGGCTATCAAGCTGGAAGCCCAGGCTATCTCTGGGAATCAAGCGATGGCTTTGAAGAATGGTCTGTGGGGGTCCAAGGTCCCGTTGCAGCCAGTGACATCAAAGGTTTCAAATTCTTTGATGCGAATTCCGATGGCTCTTTCAACAGTCTTGATGGGGACAAGCTATGGACGGCTGCCAATGGCTTCAGCACACCAGTCACTGTCTACTTAGATCAGAATCAGGATCAAGCCCTTCAGTGGACTGATCTGAATAGTAATGATGTCTGGGATTCCGGAGAAGGTGAGCACTGGACAACAACGGATGTTTCCGGAAATTACTACTTCACAGATCTGGCTGCAGGCCTGGGTGCGAACTCCACTTTCTATGTCCGTGAACTTGTTCCAGAAGGGTATACGCAGACTGCTCCAACGAATGGCAGCTATCCGACAGGGGTCATCGGCGAAACCGCTCAGGTCAGTGACTTTACAATTATGGTAGAAGTCCAGACGGCTGGAGTCACATATAGCCTTCCGGGTTTTGGTAATGCTATGACCGAATTCACCTTCAGCCTGAGTGGCCTGAAATGGCATGATCGGAATGCCGATGGTGTTCTTGATCTTGGTGTTCCTGATCTTGGTGAGGAAGGCCTGGAAGGGTGGACGATCTTCTTTGATACCGATGGGGATGGCTTGCCCGATGATCAAGCCGATCCCAATGCGGATGACTTCTTTGCTGATACTGATGCCAATGGTCTTTACACTCTGGATGTGTTGCTTGACGTGAGCGCCGAGCCGCAAACATATTATGTTTATGAAATTCTTCAGCCAGGCTGGAACCAGTCTTATCCTGATCCCAATGCTCCAGTCCTGGCGCGCTATCGCGTCGACATTTCAGGGACGGACGTCACAGTCACTCAGGAGGGATCGCCGGATCCAGTTGATAATCAGAGTCTGAACTTTGGGAATTATCAGTTTGCGAGCAAGTCAGGATATAAGTATGAAGACACAGATGGAGATGGAGATGGTGATGTGGTCGTGGCGGGTTGGACGATCAGCCTGTATGACGCATCGGG